>JAAGKN010001046.1_pt1 | contig 58140 bp, 54 predicted proteins | sample 6206371 | NCBI WGS metagenome assembly JAAGKN01 (sample SAMN11533720, study PRJNA540317) | gut metagenome | isolation source: fecal pellets from male and female animal of same cohort | host: Peromyscus leucopus | place: USA:CA | collected 2017 | reverse complement strand
CCACACGATAGTTTAGACTACCGTTACTTTTATACTTGCAGCTTTTATTCAACTTCTTCACAGTCATCCAAATCAATTGGAACGATAATATTTTCTGCATCTTCCAGATGCTCCGGCGCAACGAAAAGGTCAATCCCACAAGCGCTGTTAATGCCCATGAAAATTTCCACGTAATTGCCTCCGCCTTCGTATCTGCGAACACAGGCTATCTCCTCACTGCGAAGCTTGGATTCCAGAAGATCCGCTTCCAGATTATCCTCGGCGGTGCAAAGGTATACCCCGCCTCTCCATTCTTCAGCTATATCTTTTTTATACATAATTAAATCGCCTTTGTCTTGATTTCTTCAACCAGTTTTGCAACAAATTCATCAGCGTTCAGCTCGCCTAAATCGCCAACCTTGGTGGAGCGAACAGACAGTGTACCTGCTTCTGCTTCTCTCTCACCGATGACGCAGATGTAAGAAACTCTCTCGTTTCTTGCTTCTCTCAGCTTGTAGCCGATTTTTTCGTTTCTAAGGTCAAGTTCTACACGAAGACCAGCCTCTTCGCATTTTGCAGCAATTTCCTTTGCGTAATCAGAGAAAGCCTCTGCAACGGTCAAAAGCTTCACCTGTACAGGTGCCAGCCACAGCGGGAATTTTCCTGCAAAGTGCTCCGTCAGAATACCGATGAAACGCTCGATAGAACCGAAGATAACTCTGTGAATCATAACCGGTCTGTGCTTTTCATTGTCAGAGCCTACATAAGTCAGCTCAAATCTCTGCGGCATCTGCATATCCAGCTGAATGGTTCCGCACTGCCAGGTTCTTCCGATGGAATCTTCCAGATGGAAGTCAAGCTTTGGACCGTAGAATGCGCCGTCTCCTTCGTTGATTACATAAGGCACGCCGACTTCGGTCATCGCTTCACGAAGTGCGTCCTCAGCCATTGCCCATTCTTCATCAGTTCCCATAGAATCTTCCGGTCTTGTGGAAAGCTCAATGTGATACTTAAATCCAAACATGCTGTAAACATCGTCGATAAATTTAGCTACGCCTACGATTTCATCTTTAATCTGCTCAGGCAGCATAAAGATATGTGCGTCATCCTGCGTAAAAGTACGTACTCTCATCAGACCGTGGAGTGCGCCGGAAAGTTCGTGTCTGTGCACCTGTCCCAGTTCTCCCATTCTGATTGGGAAATCTCTGTAGGACCACATCTTTCTCTTATAAGAAAGCATGGAGCCCGGACAGCTCATCGGCTTTACCGCAAAATCCACATCGTCAATTTTGGTAAAGTACATATTGTCTTTATAGTGATCCCAATGGCCGGAAGTTCTCCACAGCTGTTCGTTTAAAATCAGCGGTGTTTTGATTTCCTGATAGCCTCTCTTTCTGTGTTCCTCTCTCCAGAAGTTTTCCAGTTCGTTTCTGATAATCATACCCTTTGGCATAAAGAACGGGAATCCCGGACCTTCTTCAAAGATTGCAAACAGATCCATCTCCTTGCCGATTTTTCTGTGGTCTCTCTTTTTGGCTTCTTCCAGTCTGTTGATGTATTCATCCAATTCTTCCTGGGTCGGGAAACAGGTTCCGTAAATTCTCTGCAGCATTTTGTTGTGCTCGTCGCCTCTCCAGTAAGCGCCGGCCACGCTCATCAGCTTCACTGCCTTAATCTGGCCTGTTGAGTCCATGTGAGGTCCTGCGCAAAGGTCGACAAAGTCGCCCTGCTGATAGAAAGAAATTACCTCATCTTCCGGTAAATCCTGAATCAGCTCTACCTTGTAATCCTCGTTTCTGTCAGCCATGTACTTGATTGCTTCTTCTCTTGGCAGCTCAAATCTTTCCAGCTTGTAGTTGGCCTGAATGACCTTTTTCATTTCCTTCTGGATTTTTAAAAGGTCCTGATCTCCCAGCTTATACTCCATATCGATATCGTAATAGAATCCGTTATCGATGGCTGGTCCGATTGCCAGCTTTGCATCAGGCCACAGGTTCTTTACAGCCTGCGCCATGATGTGAGATGTTGTATGTCTATACCGAAGCTTAATATCTGCGTCTTCAAAATTGATTTTTTCTTTTGCCATTTCTCTCTCCTTCTTTCTTTCCATGGTTCTATTTTACTATATTTTATTCCTGCGGTTCAGTTGTCCCCGGGTCCGGTGTTGTCGGCTCTTCCGGAACAGTTGGCTCTTCCGGAACGGTTGGCTCTTCCGGAACAGTTGGTTCTTCCGGAACGGTCGGCTCGTTCGGCGTTGTCGGCTCTTCCGGATCCGGTTTTGTCGACGGTTTCGGATCTGTTACATCTCCCGGATCCTGGGTCTGATTGTCAGAATTATTTCCTGTATCAATCGGTTTCTGATTGGTCACAGAAGAATTGATGTTGCCCATGATCGTATTACTGATATTCTGCACAGTCTCCGACGGTACATAATCCGGCTGATTGAACATCTCCTGATGAAGCTTTGTCGTATTTTCCGCAAGGTCATCAGGGAAAACGTAGGAAATGCCGTTCATCAGTCCCCCTGTCACGTTATATGGCCAGCCTGCGCCGCTCTTGATATTGAAGTTTGCAAGACGCATAGCAAGTCCAAGCATATCATTGTTGGAAAGGTTTGTCTGCACCTGCGGCAGCATCATATCCAAAATATTGTCCAGCTTTCCAACGTTCATGCTCTTTAATTTTTCAAAGACCTTAGTCAAAACGATTCTCATACGTTCGGTACGCTTATAGTCATCGCCGACACCCTTACGGATTCTACCGTAGGAAACCGACTGGACACCTTCCAGGGTCTGTTCACCCGGCGCATCTACCAGATTGTATGTCTTCTGACCGATATTGTTTGCAGTCTGCACGGTGTACTTGTTCAGCTGCTGAATTTCTTCTTCCTGCACATCGACGGTAATGCCGCCTACTGCATTGACAAGGTCGGATACAGCCTTGAAATTTACTACCACAAATTTGCTGATATTCAAATCCATTGCCTGATTCAGGGACTGGATCATCATAGCAGGTCCGCCGATTCTGTTGGCATCGGTAATCTTTCCGTAGGTATCCGTATCACCGAATTTCAGATAGGTATCACGGTATACGCTCATCAGCTTTACTTCGCCGGTTTCTTCCTTGATGCTGAGAATCATAATCGCATCTGCACCGGCACCTTGAATATCATCCATATCCCGGCTGTCAACTCCCAGCAGAAGGATATTGATATAACCATCTACGTCCACACAGGACAGTTCTTTCTCATCGATATCCACACGGTCGATTTTGTCAAGCTTTGAAACCACATATCCCGCTACACAGGCAACGGTCAGAAGCACCACGATCAATGCGATGAAAATTCCCTTCTGCCAGCCTTTCAGCCTGCCAAACCATCTTCCGAACTTCTTGAAAATATTTCCCTCGTACTTGTTGTTATGTGAAAATATTTCGTTTCGACGTCTTGCCATGTTCCATCACTCCTTTTTAACCTAAAACTTTTTTACTCTCTTTCGCCAGCCTTGCTTCTCTTGCTTTCTGCAGATAATCCTCGTAAAAGGCTATCGCCTCTTCGATGTCACCATCAAAGGTAATCTTCCCCTTTCGGAGAACGATTCCCCTCTTGCAGAAATTCTTTGCAACGTTGGTGGAGTGGGTTACGAATAAAAATGTTGCTCCGCTTTCAACAATTTCATTGATTTTTTGGTTACACTTCTGTCTGAAGTCCTTGTCGCCAACACTGAGCGCTTCGTCTACAATGAGAATTTCAGGCTTGATGTTGGCATTTATTGCAAACCCCAATCTGGCTTTCATACCGCTGGAGTAAGTACGGACAGGCTGGTCGATATAATCTTCCAAATCAGCAAATTCTACGATTTTCGGTTCCAGTTCTTCAATTTCTTCCTGCGGTATTCCAAGAAGCTGTCCCCGGAAGTAAATATTCTCTCTCCCTGTAAATTCCGGGTCAAAACCCGCTGTCAGTTCAAGAAGGGCACTGACTCTGCCATCTACTGTAATCGTACCTTTGGTCGGATAGGTTACACCTGTAATCATCTTCAGCAAGGTGGATTTTCCTGCGCCGTTTCTTCCAAACAAAGCTACAGATTCACCTTTTTCTATGGTAAAGGACACATCGTCAGTGGCTTTCTTCAGCTTCGGTTTAATCTTTTTATTAAAAATCGACCGAAACCGCTGCTTGTCATTTTTATATAACTTATATACTTTTGATACGTTTTTAAACGAAATAGCCGTATTATTTTCCATATAAACTTCCTTTTCTCTTAGAGCACATCCGGAATATCTTTGCGCAGTTTTCTGTATGCCCAAACTGCCAGAATGCACATCACCAGATATACAATGCCGAAGTTAAGCAATTCCTGCGGTGTTTCCCAGAACCACCGTTTGTAAATAAAGCAGTTTCTGTATCCGTTGGCAATCAGTGTAATCGGATTAAACAGCAAAATGTTTTTAATCCATGTCTGATCAATGCCATTGGCATCGTAGAGGATTCCTGACATCCAGAAAAGTGCAGTAGTAAGCGCTTTTACCAGATTGAGAAAGTCCCTGCTCATAGCACCAAGAACGCCGGAAAACAGCCCCCAGGCTGTAAAGAACAGAAACATCAGCAGCATATAAAATGGCAGCTGCAGAATGTAAATATCCGGCAGATAGCCAAAGCCTGCAAAAATCCCAAATACAATCACCATCAGACACAGATGTACTGCGAAAAAGGACATGCTTACAAAGGTCGGAATCGTACAAATCGGATACTTTATCTTCGTAATCAGATATTTATAGCGCCGCATGGACGATGCGCCTCCGCTAATCATATCCCGCATGTAAAACCATGGAATCATGCCTGCAATGAGCCACAGAAAGAAGGGATAGCCCTCTACCGGTTTTCCGCTTCTAAGGCCGATGGAAAAGGCAAACCAGAAGACAAAGATGGTGATAGCCGGTCTGATAATCGCCCAGGACCAGCCAAGAGCAGCGCCCTTATAGGTCTTGATGATATCCGACTTTGCCAGCTTGAAAATCTGTTTTCTGTAGTCGATATGTTCTCTTAAAATTTTCTTTACTGTTTTCACGTAAAATCCTCTCTATGGTCGTCTTCTCTTATCTCTTTGGAAGTTTCACCAATTTATGACCTCTTGACACGTCATAACCGTACTTTTTCTTTTTCTGTTCCAGCTTGTACAAAAGATAATCTATGGTCTGCGGCGTATACCTTTCGATTGCCGGATAGTCAGGGAAACGGTTAATTTCCGGGAACTTCAGACCATCTTCAGTCAGCGCCAGGTCAAAACCAAACCATTCAAGCTGCGGAATATTTCTTGCCACATTTAAAACGTCCACCTTTACTTTCTCCCAGTTCGGCAGGTAGCCTTCAATCTTAACGCCGGTATCCGGATGGCAAAGACATGGCTTAATCTCGTTCGCCTCGATAATTTTCGCATCGTAAAACTTTCCGGTTTCAATATCAATTTTTGCAAACATGCCGCCTGCGCCCATGTTGTCCACTGCGCCGGTACGCTTTGAGCCAAAACGCATGTAGGCATTGCCGATGACAGGATTCTTGCCGTCTTTCTTAAAGACAATCATACGAATGGTGTTTACCGCACCGTCATAGATACGTTTAATCTCATGGTGCATGTTGATATATTCTGTAACCAGATACTGGTTTTTTACATCTTCTAAAATATTGAGCACATCCTGCGCTGTGGCTTCTTCGTGATTCAGGAAATACTTTCCGTCCTCATAAGAGAACTTGTAGAATCCGTCTCCGTGGGAGCCTTCATCGGGTTTCAGCGCCAGCGCCCCTTTCAGTTCTACCAGCTTGAAAATATCATCGTATGTATTTCCAAAGCCTTCCGGGCAGTCCATCATCGGAATCACTTTATTATTTCCGTTTTTCAGACTGATATGGTAGTAGTACTCAGGGAAACAGCTGTTGTATTCGGAGCAGATATACTTGACGGTAATCTTGTCCTCCATCCAGTGTCTGTACTTGTTGTTGATATGGCGAAGCCATTTGTATTCAAAGTCTGCAATATAATTCAGATGATTTTCTTCCGTAATACCGTACTGGTGCAGACGGTAGGACAAAAATCCATGCTTTGCCGCCCAGATTTTTTCCTTTAAAGTGGTATCCTTGTTGGTCAGGAAATCCTTCTTCAAATCCTGGAACCATCTGATGGACAGATATGGTTTCAGTCCATTTGGGAAGAACATCTTCGCATATCTTGCTCTAACCTTTAATTTAATCTTCTTTGCTGCTCTTTTGAGGCGGATGCCTTTTCTGCTGTAGGCCTGACGCTTCTGCTCTGCCTTGTATTTCAGGTAATCCGAAGTTTTCTTGCTGAACGGCACAATCTGCGGATAAGGTGGATGATTGATCATTTTCATGATTTTAAATCCGTCTTCACAGATTGCAATTTCAAGTCCAAAGAACTCCAGCTGCGGTACAAAACGGCAGATGCTGTCCACGGTCTTTACGATATCAGACCAGAACGGAATTTCTTTCGCAATGTCACAGTCGTTGTTTGGATTCTTTGTTTTCGGTGTCTTCTTGCCTGCTCTGATGCTGACCGGATTGCTGACTTTTCCTGTATCTGAATCCACATAAGCATAGATTTTATCAAATTCCTCACTGAGTTCTTCCGGTGCTTCGTCTTCTTCGTTTAAGTCGTCGCTTTCGCTCAGCTTATCCGGCAGAGGATTTCTCATCAGTTCCAAACGCTCATAGGAAATATAGGAGTCACCGATCACCGGATTATCGCCCTGATCGTTAAAGATAACCAGATTCAGTCTTGCACCTGCAAAAGCCGGGCTTGCTTCAATATCCTCGGTAATTACGATAACTGCGTTATAGGAAGACAGCTTGCGAATCATTTTTTCTTCGGAGCAAGCCTCTTCATCAAAATAATAAGTGCCGTTTTCATAGGCCAGTCTGCTGTTTTTGCTGCCTTTGGAAAGACGAGCGCGCAATGTACCCTTTTCTCTCAGCATAGCCAGCACATCATCAAAGGTGCTGCCCGCTTCAAAGTCGTAAAGGGGAATAATCTCTGTTTCCGTATATCTCTTGTAAATCTGATAATAACACTTCGGCATCACATCTCTGTAAGGCTTGAAAATCGCATTGATGGTCACTTTGTCAGTAATCCATTTGCTGTAGCCTCCGTTCAAAGGACGCAAAAAAGCGTATTCTTTTGCGGAAATCGTATCTTTATAGTTGCTTTCATTGAGGCCCAGACCTTCTACCTGCTCCGGCATAAAGCCTCTTTTCACTGCCCATCTGCTCTGGGCAAAGGAGTATTCAGACTTCTTAAAATAGCTTCTGTAAACGCCTCTTACCCATCTTCTGGCTTCCTTTCCTGTAAATCCTCTGGAAGTCGGGCCCAGTGCCAGGGCATTCACAACTGTTTTTTTAACACCTTTTACAAAGCTCATTTATTACTTTTCCTCCTGTTTTCGTTCCAAATCCGCCGGCGAGTTAAAGTCTCTCGTATCATCGCGCAGATAGATATATTTTTCTGTTATAGTTTTCTCGCCGAAAGGAAGTCCCAAAAAGGACTGATATACCTGCCAGCCGATACATTTATCAATTTTGCCTGCAAGAAACAGCTCTCTTACCCGGTTTACATGCTTTGCAAACAGCGCAGAGTCCGCCACTTTAACTGCAACGATGGACCGCTCATTTCCAAAGAAAAGCAAGTCCTGCGCACGGGTTTCCACGATGGTCTTTGCGGAAAGCTCCGAATAATAGGTGTCTCCGTAGAGAAAGCACACATCGTCTTCTATCAGTTCCTGCGTAAAGCGATCAATTTCCAATACATTGTTTTTCGGTTCGTAGCGAACTGCGCCGGCAACTTCATACCTTGAATCGTGGGAAGTGATAATCACCTCGCAGAACGGATCATGCTCTTTCAGCAGCCGGACTGTTCTGGCAAGCAACGTCTCCCCATCCACTTCGATAAAGTGCTTGGGAATATCTCCGTAGTTGTTCCATCTGGTTCCCTTGCCGTCAGCCATGATAATATATTTCATGGAACTCTCCTATTTTTTAATAGCCTTGTGATAACGGTAGAAATCACCCAGCTCGTCGTTTCTCTGTCCGCCCCAAAGCTGAATAATATTGACGCCGGAGGAAGTGTTTGCCTCGATGATGCAAATTTCTCCGTCTTCTGTAATCAAAATGTCCCAGGCAATAAAGTGCATATACGGCATCTTATTGGCAAGAACCAGCATTTCTTTCTTGATTTTTTCCCAGCCCGGAATCTGCACGCCTTCGATAGGCGCTTTGGAATCGGGATGCACCTTATACACATTTTTGTTGTGCAGACATCTTGCCTCAGTCAAAATACCGGTGTCAAGGTCAATCTTTGCAACAAGGCCACCTCTGCTTCCGTTATCCACCGGAATAGTTGCCGACGTGCCGATTCTCTGCACCGCAAAGAACACCTTAAACTGATGGGTGTGAATATCCCGCAGGGTGATAAATCGAATGGTATTGACCGTCTTGTCGTAAATATCGTCAGAGTACCGGTGCTGTTTCATGGATTCACAGATGAACCAGTCGTCTCTGCCCTTCAAAAACTGTACAAACTCGCTTTCCGAATACTCCTTCTTGTCCACAAAGATTTTTCCATCTTCGTAAATCAGGATATTGACGCCGTTTCCTTTGCCGGCGCCGTAAGGCTTGATAAACAGCTTTCCCTTCTCTTTCAAAAGGTCTATAGCTGTTTCGTACTCCATATGCTCACTGTCAAAACTTGTCAAAAATCCCTTGTTCTTTATCATGTAGCTTTCCGGCACCCGTACATACTGCTTGAGAATTTCCGCCGCCGCAATTTTGTTGTTCAAAAGAAAATCAAAGGGCTCATTGATATATCTGGAGCGATACCAGTCAAACTCCGACAGATACTCACTCTTGTCGTTATGGTCGAAATCGTAAAGAATCCACTGATCCGCCAAAAAACCACCGCAGATATTAGCTCTGATTTTCTTGAAAAAAGAGCATTTGAAATGATTCTTTACAAAAATAATTCTTCTAAAATACAGAATAAATAATTTCAGTCTTTTTATCCATTTTTTTGCCAGTTTAAACATATTGCTTCTGTCTCTTCCTACTTTGTTATTGATTATAATTCATGCCAGTTTTTCAAGAATCAGGTCTCTGAGTTTTTCCGTAGAAGTACCCAATTCCTCCGGCAGGTATTTCTCTCTGTAATCGGCCAGCGCCTGTTTGTTATAAGCGCCTTTCTGCAAATCCTCTATCAAAGGCTTCGCCTCTTTAAAAGCACAGCCCGGCATCGATTCAAAAGGACTCACGTTGATACCGTTCTTCTCTGTATATTCTTCGTAATCGTATAAATAATAGTACGTTTTTTTATTTAAAATTGCACCCTCTACCGCAATCGCCGAGTAGTCTGTAATCAGATAATCGCATACCGCCAGAAGTTCTACAGATTTGAACTCCGGACACAAAAGCACGCCTTCATGGTCGCAGTCAATGGCTTGATTGGGATGACCCTTAATTACCAGCAGATTCTTTGAAAAATCGATTTCATCGAGAAGGGGCTCCCACTTCAAATCAATTCCTCTGCGAAAGGTCGGCGCATATAAAATCACCTGTTTTTCTTTCATCTTTGGATAAGCCGCCAGAACCTTTTGTCTGTTCGCTTCTGCCGTTTCCAAAAGGTAGTCAATTCTTGGAAGTCCGATATTGCACAGTCTGTCTTCTGTCGTATTGAAAGACGCACAGTAATAAGGGTTCCACGCCCTGCCGCCTGCAATAATGTAATCGTAATTTTCGTGCATGTTGAGAAGCTTTGCCAGTTTCTCCCCTCTGCCGGATTCTTTTCCCAAAGTCTGATAGCCGGACTTTTTGATCTTTCCCAGAGCGTGCCACATCTGAATCACCGTCAGGGATTTTTTATGGTGCAAAATGGAAACGGCCGGCCAGTAAGCATCCAGCACGCAGACTCTACTGGTCGCCAGATGATACATGCTGCGCAGTGTATCGAGGCCGAATCCCAAAATGCCGCTTTTACTATCATCCAGTCGATTGCAGATGCTGACAATTTTAATCGATGGGTCTTCTGCAAGCAAACTGTCTTTTAACATGGAAAAATCCAGGCTCAGTTCGTCCGACTGCCTGCTCAAAAACAGCACCTTATTCTCTTTGACCGGAAAGACCTTAAGCACACAGTACAGCATGCTCAAAACCGCCTTGCCGATGTTTATAATCAAAGTCATAATTTCACCTACTAATATACCGTAATAGTTTACCACATTTGACCTCTTTTGTAAATAATCGCAGATAGATTTCACAGGTTGCACACATGAAATAAATGAAGAGGGCCTATCATTTGCCCTCTTCCTCTCGTAAAACATCTTATTCTACTGCAATCTCTACATTCTTGCCACTGAACGCTACACCGTATTTAAAGATTTCACGTACGCCTTTCGCCTTTAGTTCCGTGTCATACCCTTTCTCATTGATCTGCTGCAAAGCCGTGCCGGCCAGCTCTTTTAATTTTTCCTGACTGCATGCTTTTTCTGCTTTCAGTTCAATGAGAACACCCGGCAAATGATCATACTCCGGCATCAGCTGTATGTCGTATCTGCCATCGCCTGACTCTCGGTTTGATGTTACATAGGCCCCTCCGAGAAGGGCGCACACACCCAGCATCAAACCATGATAAAAGCTCTCTCCTGCCGTATCGTAATAGCTGACCGACTGCATCAGCAGTTTCTCCATCATCGCTTTAAAACGCGCTCCATCACCTTTTATAAGCGATGACTGAATTGCAATGGATGTGGACTGCGGAATGATATTACCAAAGCGCAAAAGAATTTCTTTGTGATAAGCATAGGCGATTTCCTTGTTGGGAAGTGCCACTTCACATACATACTCACCGCCAAAAGACAAGCTCTTTTGGATCACCTTCAAATATCCCGTCACCAGAAGGAAGCTGAAAATCGACGACGGATTATTTCGTATCTGCGGATAAATCACATTGGTATCGATAGGAGTTTCAATGGAATTTCCGTTCATCAGCGATGTCAGCAAATCATATAAATCCTGATCCGCCTCAGTGAGAACCTCTCCTATAATCTCGTTACTGCCGGTCTCTACCCAGTAGGCTTCCGCCAAGCAATCATTGCTAAAGTAATTGATAACCGACCATGGATTGAAAATTTCAGCATTGCCGAAAATATATCCGTCATACCACGCGCATATTTCATCAAACCTGTCCTCCGCCTCGTAGTATTCTAACATAGCTTCTATCTCTTCAAAGGTAAATCCGAAATAATCGCTGAATCTGTTGTCAAGAACTGAATTGATTCTCAAATTATTCATGCCGCTGAAGATGCTTTCCTTTGCCACACGGAGAATTCCGGTTAAAAATCCATAGGACAGATGTACATTGTCCTTTAATATGCTGGAAAACATATTGCGCATAAACAGAATCACTTCATCGTAGTATCCTCGCATATATCCCTGCTGAATCGGCGTGTCGTACTCATCTATAATCAGAACAGGCGCAACACCATAGTGTTCATGGAGCATTTTAGAAAGTCTATAAAGCGCCGTGTCCAGCATTTCTCTGTCCGCAGTTCCCTCTACTATCTGCCGATAGTATGCTTGATCCGTAATCCGTGTACTGTCCGCAAGTTCCTTATGCCTTCTGTATTCGCTGGTTATCAGCATTTCAAGGTAAGCAAGTGTATTCTCCCATGAAGTTCTCTTCACATCTTTAAAGGTAAGAAAAATAACCGGATACTTCCCCTGATAGCTGCGATATGCCTCACCACATGCCCAGATTTTTTTATCCTGAAAATATACCGAAGTATCTTCTTCCGTCTTCTCGAAAAAGGTTCGGAGCATATTCATATTGAGCGTCTTTCCGAAGCGGCGCGGTCTGGTAAAAAGCGAAACCACTGACTTCGTATCGATGAGTTCTTTTATCATCAATGTCTTATCCACATAGTAATACTCGCTGCACGCCCGCCTGTAGTCAGAGACTCCAATGGGCAGAGGCAGCTTCTTCTCATCTATACACTTTTTGTAAATGCCGGATTTTACTCTGCTGTCCTCCGGTTTCTGTGCGTCTGCAGGAATGAGCCATGAGCGTCCCTGTTTCTTCGCTCCGGCAATTTTGCCCTCTTTGCAAAGTCCGGTTACCCGTCGCTCCGTTAAATTCCACAGCTTCGCTGCATCTCTTACAAGCATCGTACCTGACATGAAAACACTCCTTTCAAAACTTTATAACACTATTATATCCATGTTGCAGAAATTTAGCAAGAAAAATTCGGAAACATGTCATAGATCACCTGATATATTTCCGAATCATTTCTTTTTCCATATTTTTCATAGTATCCCATCTTCTATTTATCCAAATATCTATTTTTCATAAGCTCTTCACAAAACCATGTTATCATAAAATTGAAAACGGACTTTTATAGGATTAAAAAGGAGGTATTTATGAAAAAACTTATCACGCTGATACTTGCAGTTTCTCTGCTTTTCTCTCTGATGATACCGCAGACTGCTTTTGCCGGCGAAAACACAAAAACAACTACTGAAACAAATAACGATTATCCCTTTGATTTACACGTTTTACCTAGTTCTATAGAGATGGAAAGCGAAACATCCATACGGATTTTCTGGTATCAGGATGTGCCTTATCAGGCGCTGCAGATTTCATGGAGAAAGGCAGATGACGCTTCTAATCAGACGCAGTCTGTGCGAATCGACTCTCCGACTTCAGAAGAACTAAAAAAACAAGACGGAAAAAGCTCCTATGTCATAGAAGAGCTTTCTCCGGACACCGCTTATATTTTCACCATGCAGGGCATCCTCACCGGTGCGGACGGACAGGAAATTTTTACAAAGCCCTGGAGCATCGAAGGAAAAACGTCTCTCTATACACCAAAATTAGCAGCGTCTAGTACAAACAGCGTCTATATTAGCTCCTATTGGGATGTCAGAGAACCTAATTCCATCCTAAAACTTTACCGCTCCGAAACAGAAAACGGTTCTTATCAGCTCATCGGAACCTTCGACGCAAGAGATAAACTGGATGAACCTGATGGACCGAATAGACAGTTTTCTCGCTTTGATTGCAGTGATTACCTTGACCGTGGAAATGCAAATAAAACTTACTACTATAAAGCACAGGCTGAGATTACTAAAAACAGAACTACTTATCGTAGTGCCATGAGCGAACCGGTTGCACTCAAAACCAAATATTCCGATGGCGCATATACGGTAAAGCTTCTCAATAGCAAAAATACTGCCAACAAACAGCTAAAACTAAAGCTCACCAGCAACGAGGCAAACTACAACACTTATTTGAACAACTATAAAACTTTGTATCGCGGCAGTAAGAAAAGAGCGATAAAAAAGGTAGAATACAGCAAAGACGGTAAAAAATACTATACTTTAAAGAATAAAAAGGTACTGCTGAAACCCGGAAAGAGTATCTATCTGCGTATCACAACTAAAAGCACCTATTCTGCCAAGGACTACAAAGAAATGGGTCGCACGCTGCTAAGCGTAAAATATCATGGTGATAAGAGAACTTTAACAGTCGGCGGGCGCGAAGGATACATGAAGCAAACGATGGATATGGTTAAATTATCCACATTCTCGCCAAATGACGCCGACCCTACTGCATTTACCGGTGCTTTTTCATCCTTCTACGGCAATTATGACGTAAAAATGAAGGGCAAAGTACAGAAAGACGGCACTTTCCTCATCAGCTGGAGACCAATCAAGAACACAGAAAGCTACGCAGTCCGATTCGGTACTACAAAGTCAGCCGTGATGTACGATGGCGCAGATCCACTGATTATTCCAAAAGATCAGGTACAGACTGCTTTCAAGAATCTCGATAAAAGCAAGACCTACTATTTCAGCGTCATTCCTTGCGAAAACGCAGATGGCACCGGTGCTTATGACGGTGATCATTTTTATCTGAAATGGAACGGCAAAAAATTCACGGAGGTTTTTCAGAACAATTATTATTAAATTGGAAACGGACTTTTATAGGATTAAAAAGGAGGTATTTATGAAAAAACTTATCACGCTGATCCTTGCAGTTTCGCTGCTTTTCTCTCTGATGATGCCGCAGACTGCTTTTGCCGGTGAAAACACCGAAACAACCACTAAAACAAATAACGATCATCCCTTTGATTTGCACGTTTTACCTCTACATACAGAGATGGAAAGCGAAACATCCATACGAATCTTTTGGCTGCAGGACATGGTGCCTTACAAGGCGCTGCAAATTACATTGCAAAAAGCAGACGATGCTTCCAATCAGACGCAGTCTGTGCGAATTGATGCTCCGACTGCAGAGGAATTAAAAAAGCAAAGTGGGAATGTCCCATTTTCCCATGTAATAGAAAATCTTTCTCCGGACACTTCCTACGTTATCTCCATGCAGGGAATTCTCACCGATGCAAATGGACAGGAAATTTTTACAAAGCCGTGTAAAATTGAAGGCTCAACTTATGTTCAAACACCACAGTACGTGACTTGTTGGAATAGTAAAAACCGCATTCATACTTTCTGGGACTGTCGGGAAAGAAATGCCGTTTTAAAGCTTTATCGTTCCGATACGCTTAATGGCTCTTACGAGTTGGTTCATACCTTTGGTGCAATGGATAAGCTGGACGAAGGAGACGAAGGTCCTTCCAGACAGTATTGCAGGTTTTCCCTTAACGATCCTTATGACCATTCTTTTGACTCAGAAGCTGCCAATAAAACATTTTACTATAAAGCACAAGCTGAAATCACAAAGAATGGCAAGACTTACCACAGTGCCATGAGTGAACCGGTTGCACAAAAGGCAAAAAATTCCATCGGACAGTACACAGTAAAACGCCTCAAAAGCAGTTCTACCAAACAGCTTAAACTTAAGCTTACCAGCGATACGGCTAACTACAATACTTATTTAAAGAAATTCGAGTCTTTGGAATACAAGCGTGGCAAAAGATCCGTAAAAAAAGTAGAATACAGCAGAGATGGGAAAAAATATTACACATTAAAAAATAAAAAAGTACTGCTTAAACCCGGAGAAAGTCTCTATTTACGAATCACAGCAAAAAAAGCTTATCCTGTCAAAAATTATATCAAACATGGACATATAAGCTTGAACGTTAAATACAATACGGAAACAAGCAGAACATTACATCTTTCCGGTCGAAGCGGATATTTAGACAGCAGAGTTGAAGAGAAGAAGATATCCGTTCTCACAAAATTCTCACCCAATGACGCAGACCCTATTGCTTTTAATTCTGCATGCAAAGCCCGCAGCTTTTTCTCCGACGCAGAATAGGACGGTAAATAATTCACGGAGGTTTTACCGAAGTACTAATACTTATCATAAAAAGAGCACCTCATGCTGTCATTTCAGCTTGAAGTGCTCTTATCTTTTGGTTTGTTAGTCCCATGATAATTTTGATTACCAGAAAGGACTATCTCCTAATAGACAATCAGCTTTTGTTTCGACAATCTATATTTATTTAGATTGTCCAATTAATCATCCAAATGATCAATCGCATATTGCGCCTGTTTTGCAGTAAATTGTTCACCATACTCTGAAACTAATTGGTCGTAAATTGCATCTTTTGACATACTCATCGTATCCTGATAAACCTTTGCTTTAGCAAGTGCATTTGCTTTCCAATCAGCTTTTAAATGTTCCATTGCATATTCCGCAGCCTCTTCGGAAAACTGTTCTCCATATTCGGAAACGAGCTGATCATAAATTGCTTGTTTAGACATATTCATTATTTCAGCGTAAGATTCAGCTTTTGCAAGAGCGTTTTGGAATTCTTTAGGAACTTCAGGTTCCTTTTCTTCTTCTTCCTGAATAGGTTCTGTAGACTCTTTTTCTTCTACAGCCTGATTGGCATTACTTTGAGTGGTATCAGTAGGATTATCGCTCCCTGACATGGAACCAACTGCAGAAATAACAACAATCAGAACGATGACAATAAACCACCATCTTTTATAAACCGGTAACTTGTTCTTCCCTCCGCACACCGGACACACTCTGGCTGCCGATGCGATATCTGCGCCGCAATGACTACACTTCTTCATTTTTTCTTTGCTCATTTCCTTCTTCTCCTTTGTAATTTTAAATATTCGAATTACTGTTTTAAAATTCGCTTCTTCTCTACTTCAAACTCCTCTTGAGTTAAAATCCCCTCGTCGAACAACGCTTTTAGTTCACGGAGCATATCAGCTTTTCCCGGTTTACTCTGATTAGACTCCGGCAGCGTGTTCTGCACCGTATTCATCACTTGATTTCCTAGTGCAATGCCGGCTCCAAGTCCGGCAAGTCCTCCCTCTTGTTTAGACGCATCTCTAATCGCACGTGCTGTTTGATACTGCGTAAAAGTACTCATATCCTTCTGCGCCATACCAATTCCGGACTGCTCATCAATCATTTTTTCTACTTCTTCCGGAAGAGAAACACTTTCTATAATAATATTACTGAACTGAATTCCCAAAGACGCCGCTCTTTCATTAAGCTTTTCTTGAATTACGTCTGAAAGCTTTCTATACTCTACGGCTAAATCAAGGGCTGACATCGTCGTTTCTCCAATCGCAACGGAAAATGCTTCTGTCACCATAGAAGATAAATATCCTACAATATCATAAGTTTTAGTAATTCCCATAGTGCCAAAAATTTCCCGCATAAACTGGCTGACATCTGTAATTCTAAAAGCGAATTTGCCAAAAGAGCGAATACGCACCATATTGAAGTCGTTATCCCGCTTCATAATCGGAGTCTTTGTTGCCCACTTGTTATCAATAAACTGTCTGGTACTTACAAAATATAAATCTGCGACTACTGGAGACGCAAACAGATATGGAAATCCTTCCAAAGTCGACAGCACCGGCATGTTTCCTGTATCAAGAGAATACGTGCCCGGCGGCAAAACATCAGCCAGCTGGCCGCCTTTCAAAAAAACTGCACTCTGTCCTTCTCTCACGATAACCTTTGAGCCTTGCTTCAATTCATTATTTCCGCTTTTTCGTTGAAATTTTATGACGACAAGTTTGTTACTTTCGTCTACATACTCAATTACATCAAGAAATTGATCTTTTACAATATCGAATAGTCCCATCTGATTTCCCTCATCACTGCAATTTAAATCCGTATTTATCCCTAAAAGAACCAAGTAGAATCTTTACGATATCATAAAGCCACCCAAGACCGAAAATACCAAATGTAAACAGATACAAAAGTCCCATCTTAATATCTCCAACATAAAATCTATGGGCACCGAACTCTCCAAGGAACACGCAAAGCAGTAATGCAATCCATCTATCCTTATCACTGGATGTGCGATAAGTATGTGTATGATTGATTACTACATTCTGTACTTCCGGTGCAGGCGAAATATTCACCCCTAGTGACTGTGCTAAAGTTGGCTTTTCTTTTTCTTTCGTGTACCCGCAGTAACTACATGTATCTGATTCCATCGGAGCTCCGCATAACGGACAATTTCCATTCATTTTTCTAATTTCTCCTTTAATTTTCATTTCTCATTGTGCAATTTCTTACACAATACTTCTTACAGCTTATAAAGCTATTCTAATACAGTTACACTATAGATGTCAACTATTTTTCTACTCCGGAAAGGAGGTTTCCATGGATTACGAATTCGGAACAATTCACATTAAAGTGGCTGAATTGATAAAAGAACGAAATCTCAGTAAAAACAAATTGAGCCATAGAGCCGACATGCAGCGCACTCAGCTGAACAAGTACTGCAACAACCAAATCACCAGACTTGACATCGATGTGCTGGCACGCCTATGCACGGCTTTAGACTGCAAAATTGAAGATTTACTGGAATTCGTTCCCCCTACAAAAGAATAATACTCTGTTCCTCGAAAATACGCCTTTACCTATAGTTTACACAAAGGCGGCGGAACATGTTGTGCTGACAGCACGAAAAAACAGCCCATCACTTCGGGCTGTTTTATTAATACCTAAACATGCAGCGGCTCTACCCCGCACTGATCAAGGAGCAAGTTCACTTCTGTCACATTACGGATTCCGTTGTTAATTGCCACTGCGATTCTCACATCACGCTCATCTTTAGGATATAACGGTGCAGCTTTTGCAATTTCAAGACCCCGCTGCGTCTGACTGTAGTTCATACCTGCACCGATACAAAGGGCAATCACCTTATCCCTGCCGGGATTTTTCTTATCGCCGTTTAAAATATTATACACATAGTTCCGGCTGATTCCGCTGGCAGAAACCACTTCAGCCGTAGTCAATCCGTTTTTTCCAATCATAGCGTTCAGATACTCATAAAAATATGTAAATTCCCGCTCCTCGTAATTTTCAATAAATCGATCTGCCTCTTTGCAATCTTTCACCTGCTCCAATATTTTCGACAGGCTTCTTGTCGTCTTTTCATTCATAAACTTTTGCTCCCGATGCTATATGATATTCTTCTCAAATATGTTACAATACAATTAGATTAAATGCAAGCAGGAGAAATACCATGACCCCGGAAAACCAATTAAGACTTTCCTTTTACAAAGAAATCGCAGTTATCAGTAAGGAACATGACGTGCACCTGGTACAGCACGTCGAAAGCGGTGAAATTTATATAAAAAAGCACGCTTCTATCGAGTGCTTTCCAGTTTATGACACACTGCAGAAGCTGGCTTTTCCTTCAGTTCCCGAAATTCTCGAACTGATTCCGGATACTGACTCTTTAACGATTATCGAAGAATATATTCACGGAAAAAGCTTAGAACAAATCATGGAGCAGCGACTCTTTTCCGAAAAAGAAACTGCTCACATCATTTTAGATTTGTGCGAAATTTTAAAGCCCTTTCACAATCATTCCCCGAAAATCATTCATCGTGATATCAAGCCGTCCAACCTGATTCTGGAAAAACACGGCCATCTGTGTCTGATTGATTTTGATGCCGCAAAGACTTACAATCCGAACAAAACAAAAGACACCGTACTGATGGGTACGGTGGATTATGCTGCCCCGGAGCAGTACGGCTTTCTCCAGTCAGACCAGCGGACAGACATCTACTCCATCGGGATTTTGATGAATAAAATGCTCACCGGTGAGCTGCCCGCAGATTCCCTTGCTTCTGGCCCTTTGGGAAAAATCATTGAGACCTGCGTCGCTTTAAACCCCGATGACCGCTTTGCGAATTGCGACCAGCTGGCAATGGCAATCAAACGCTATATCACGCCGCATGCCGCTGCGACTCCTGTAAATGCTGAAACTGCTGATTCAGCCCCGCCGGCACCAAAGAAAAAAACACTCCTGCAGCATGTGCTGATTTTCCTCGCAGGAGCGCTTCTCGTTGCATCAAGTATGACTACTGAATTCACCAATAGTGACGGTCAGCTTTATACCGGGAATGCACTATGGCTAAATCGCATCGGATTTTCTATTGCTCTATCTCTTTGCGTGGTGTACTATGCCAATTACTTTAACCTGCGCAATACCTTTCCCTGGAAGAAAAAATCTTCCGGCCTTGCAAATTTTGGCAGGCTGGCGCTCGGCGGATTTATTTGCTTTGTTATTCCTGTTTTCTTTGTCGGATTTTTCGAATAACCCTACTTCGGCGACTTTGGATTAAACAACAGTGCCACGATATACCCAAAGGCGATGGCTACGGCAATCCCTGCAGAAGTCGCCTTTACTGCACCGGTGATCGCACCGAGAAATCCATTCTTTGCACCTTCCATCGCTCCCTTTGCCAGGACATATCCAAACCCCGGCAGAGGCGTCGTTGCCCCCTGAGCAGCAAGATTGACAAGGGGTTCGTACAAATGCACCGCCTGCAGCACTACCCCCGCCACCACGAAAATCACTAAAATCCGCGGCGTCGTCAGTTTTGTCGTATCCATGAGAATCTGCCCGATGACACAAATTGCGCCACCGACTAAAAACGTATATACATAATCCATAACCTCATCTCCAATCTTTCAGCTTTTCCCTTTCTAAATCAGCAAATCAACAGACCGCAAGAGACACAGCATGGGCAATGCCCGGAATACTTTCCCCCTGGAAGGGACTGATGGTAGAAAGCATCGCACCTGTAGAAATTAAAAGCACCCTGGAAAGCTCCCCACTGCGCATTCGCTGCAAAATAGTTCCGCTGAATACCGAAGCCGAGCAGCCGCAGCCGCTTCCCCCGCCGTGCACGTCCTGCACTTCCCTGTAAAAAATCATCGTGCCGCAGTCATCATACCTTTGATCCACCGCCGAAGACGCAAGCCCTGCGTCTTTCAGAAGATCCGCAGCAATATCCTTTCCGATATAGCCCAAATCCCCTGTCAAAACCATGTCGTAATAGTCCAGACTTCTGCCCGTATCCTCAAGGTGGTTGAGAATGGTATCCACCGCCGCCGGCGCCATGGCGCTTCCCATCTGGTTGGCGTCCTTTACACCTGCGTCAATGATTTTCCCGATTGTTCCACAGTCCACCTTTATATTTTTCAGAGAAACCGGCTCTGTCGCCTTTTTTCCATCCAGCCGACCGATTGCTGCCAAGTCCGCCATCTTTTCAGACACAACCATCGCCCCTGCTGCCGTAGCAGTCCACTGCGCCGAAGGCGGCCTTTGATTTCCGTGCTCAACAGGCATGCGAAACTGCCTTTCCGCCGTGCAAAAATGGCTGGACGCACCGACAATAATGTTATGCGCAAATCCGCCGTCTGTCAGCATCGCTCCAAGAAGCAGGGACTCCGTCATCGTCGAGCAGGCCCCGTAAAGTCCCAAGAAAGGCAAGTGCAAATCTCTGGCCATAAAGGAAGATGACATCAGCTGATTGAGAAGATCTCCGCTGAGCACCAAATCGATATCCTTTTTCTCTTTGCCCGATTTTTGCAGCGCCGCCAGCATAGCCTCCTTCAGCATTTTGCTCTCGGCTTTTTCCCAGGTTTTTTCCCCGAACATATCTTCCTCCAAAACCAGGTCAAAAGAATCCCGCAAAGGTCCTTCGCCCTCTTTTTTCCCTGCGACAGCCGCAGAACCTATAATGTATGGACAGGTGTCAAAAGCCACCGTCTGCTTTCCGATTTTTTTCTCTGCCATATTTTCCCCCTATGATTATCCTCTAAAACAGTCCGATTATCCAGTAAATCACGCCGACAACAGTGGCTGACGTAATACCGCACACCAGCACAGGCCCCGCCACGCTGAACAGCTTTGCGCCAACACCCAGCACAAGGCCCTCTTTCTTGTATTCAATGGCCGGTGCAACCATGGAGTTAGCAAAGCCGCTAATGGGCACGATGACCCCTGCCCCTGCAAATTTTGCAATGCTGTCAAAGATTCCAAATCCTGTTAAAATCTGTGCCAGCGCTACAATCCCGATGGTGACATAAGTACCCGCATCTTCCTTTGAAATCCCCTGATCCATCAAAAGTCCGCTGACGTAAAACCCTGCCGTACAAATCAGTCCGCCGATGATAAACGCCCTAAGGCAATTTGCAAAATAAGTCGGTTTCGGCGTAAACTGCTTAGAATATTTTTCATAGGCTTTCGCCACATCTTTCTTCTTCACTTCTCGCTTCTGCGTATTTTGTGCCATTTCGGTCACCTCCCAGCAAATCTTTTATTAGTATTTGGCAAAACTCAAAATTTATGCCATAATATTATGCGGAGGTAAAAAAATGAAAAGAAACATTGTTTTGGCTTCATCATCGCCAAGAAGAATCGAAATGATGAAAAAGCACGGCTATAATCCGATTATCATGCCCGCTGATATAGATGAAACTTTACCGGAAAACATTTCTGCCAAAGACGCAGTTATGTTTCTCGCACTGAAAAAAGCTCTTTATGTAGAGCAGAAAGCCAACCCCGGCAGCATTATTATTGCCGCAGATACTGTGGTCTACAAGGACGGCATTTTAGGAAAACCGGAAAACCGAGAAGACGCAGCCCGCATGCTTCGCAAAATAAAAAACACCGACCATCAGGTCGCAACAGGTGTTGCCATCCTAATAGCCGGTGAAACCACCAGAAAAGTTTTCTGTGATATTACAGAAGTGATCTGCAAAGATTTCAGCGAAGCTGACCTTTCCGCTTACCTGGACACGGGCGAGCCTTACGACAAAGCCGGCGCTTACGCCATTCAGGGCATTTTCGCAAAGCACATCAAATGCTGGAAGGGTTCTTTTGATACCGTCGTCGGATTTCCCTGGGATTTAATCGAGCCGAAGCTGAAAGCCCTTCTTTCAGAGTAAAAGCGTAATTTATTCGTCATTTTGCGGGATATCCGCCACGATATTAATCCATTTGCGGCTTTTGAATCGAGGCAGCGCTACAAAGACTCTGCCCACATCGCCGATGGCTACAATGAGCATTGCAACAGGCAGACTCACTTTCAGCACAAGTACCGAGAAAAAGGCGAGAGGCGCCTGCACCAGCAGATTGCAGATGATTTCAACTTTCATGCAAAACAGGGTATCTCCTCCTGCACGCAAAGTGCCCACAATAAAGATATATCCCAGCATCTTCGGCGTCAGTGTAAACGCCATCGCAATCAGCGAATGAACCAGCAATGCGTTAGTCTCTCCGCTGAACTGGTAAATCCCCGCTACCGGCTTTGCGACAAGAATCATCACGATTGTCATAATTACATTAAGCACCATGACCACTTTTATCGCACGCTTTCCGTTTTGGAAAGCCTCTTCTTTATTGCCCTGCCCCAGGGTTTCTCCAATGAGCATCGCCGTCGCATTGCCCACGCCAAAGTATGCCGACTGCAGCAGCTCACAGATTACATTGGCAACCTGCGCTACCGCAAGGGCCGCCGTACCCAGCTTTCCATAGGCCGCAAAAATCAGCGTCACAGAAGCCGCCCAGCTGCACTCAGTAAAAACCACCGGCACAGCCGTCCGCATAACACGCATAAAATGTGCTCTTTCAAAGTTTAGTAACGTCTTTAATCCTGTCTTAAACGGGTGGGACTTTCTCGTATAAACAAAGGTGACCAGCGCAGTAAACTCAAAAATTCTTGCAATCAGAGTCGCCACGGCTGCGCCCTTTACGCCGAGATTCGGAAATCCGCAAACACCGAAAATCAAAAGATAATTCAAAACCGCATTGACGCACAAAGCGACCGCATTGATAATCGTCGGTACTTTGAGGTCCTGGATTGCTCTGGAATTATAGGATATAGCCGAGGACATACCCGAAAACATGTAAGAAAAGCAAGCAATTCTAAGATAGTCCACACCCAACCGGATTACGGTTTCATCTTTAGAAAACATCTGCATCACGTTTGGCGCAAAGACAAAAGCCGCTACGCTTACTACAAGGGCAAAAACAAATCCCACAGCATAGTCGATTCCCAGCATACGACGCACACCTGCGATATCTTTTGCACCCCAGTACTGCGCCGTATAAACCGCCGCACCGCTGTATAGCCCAAATAAAGTAACTGTATATACGAAATAAACCTGATTGGCAGCGCCTACTGCAGCCAGTTCCTGCTCACCCAGCATTCCAATCATCAGCGTATCAATCAAATTAAGCCCCAGGCTGATTAAATTCTGAAACACCACCGGGATTCCAATCAGAAGCATTTTGCGATAAAACCGCTGCTGCGCTGTCTGCACCGTCAATTCTGTCATAACCGTTCCTCCTCCAAGAAAATTGCCCCCTACTTGCAAAAGGTATCCCTCTGCCAGCTGAAGGCAATCAACATTATATCATACTATAATTGAAAATCCAATCCATGAATAGAAAGTTTTTGTATGTTGTTCTTCTATTATTTTTTTAATCATATAATCGACATTATCGCAAAGCTTGTCAAGTCATTGACTTTTCTGTTTTCCTTTAGTATAATAATACCAACTTGAGGTATAACAAGTTAAATTCAACGCATTGCTTCTATGTGTTTGCTCCTGTTTATGCAAGTGAACCTGAGTAAACAAATGTAAACAAAGAATTGAATTTGATTGGTTTTGCCTGATGGTATTATTTTATTGGTGAAATGTATCCATCAGGTTTTGTTGTACCTTTTAGTAACTGGTTTTTTTATCTATTTTACTAGGAGGTTTTTTTATTATGAACAACAAGGATATCACATTTATTCAAGATCAAATCGGCTATGATTTCAAAAACAAAGATTTACTGCAGCAAGCATTCGTAAGGCGTTCCTACTCTGAAGAAAACGGCGGTCAGAACAACGAAGTACTGGAGTTTATTGGAGATAAGGCTTTGGATTTTGCGGTTGTTCGGCTGCTTTCACGTAAGTATGGGCATATGGCAAATGGTGACTCTGTCGATAAACCAAAAACTTCAGTTGTTTTTCTCGATCAATTTTTCAGCCCTATGCAACAGAAGCATACAACAAATAGTTCTCCTAATGAGTTTATCTGTGACTATGATGAAGGTATGCTATCAATCTTAAAATCTAAACTTGTAAGTAAACAAACTCTTGCTAACAGAATTGACGATTTAGGCTTAGCAAACTACTTGATTATGGGCGAAGGAGACATCCAAAATTCCATTGCTGAAAAAGATTCCGTAAAAGAAGATTTATTCGAAGCAATCCTTGGCGCTGTTGCCCTTGATTGCTCCTGGAATATGGATGAAATTCTTGATATCGCAGAAATCATGCTTGCACCTGAACTTCATTATGAAAATGATGACGAGAATTATATTGATTTAATTCAAAAGTGGTCCCTTTGGAAGAATAACAAGATACCACTCTACCATTTTGAAAAAAGCAGTTATCAAGCCACCTGGTATACCCCTTTCGATGGTATCTCTCAACAATTCCCACCCCTTGAAATGAGAAAGCAAGAAGAAGTGCAGTTTTACTGTCTGCTAAATTTAAAACCAAATCCAACATCAGATTCCGGCTTACCTATTTTCAGAGGCTTTGGCCGTTCTAAATCAGAAGCTAGAATGGCGGTCTGCAAAGTTGCCTACGAATATTTGAAGAAGGAAAGTTTGCTTTTCTCTATTCGCGACGAAATTGATAATCCTAATGAGGCAGATGCAATCAGTCAACTGGAGATCTTAGCGCGGCGTGGATACTTTTCCATCCCCGTTTACGATTTCAAATTACAACATGATGCTAATGGGAATCCGATTTGGGAATGCCGTTGCGATATAGCAGAGTATGATTTTTTCTTTAGCTCAGAGTCTCCATCAAAGAAAAAGGCTAAGAAAAATGCCGCCTTTAAAACGTTGACACATCTATTAGAAAAAGCTGCTGATTAAAATATTTTAACTAACATTAATCGTTGCAAAACTAGCTTTAAAATTAGGAGGAACTTTCTATGAAAAAAATCTGTATTGTAATTTCTTTGTTAGTGGTTCTTTTGCTCTGCGGATGTTCTGCAGCACAGTTAAATTCCATTGAATCATTAAATAACTGGTCATTCCAGTTTAATGAGGATACTGACGATTACAGCATTTTCTTCGATTTACAGGATAAAAACGGCAAATCGATTCCTGCCGATGTCGATATTGATATTCGAATTGTAAATGAGAATGACGAAGAAGTTTATGCCGAAACAAAATCCGTTTCAGAGGAGGACTTTGGATACTATACCAATCAAATTTCAGGTGAGCAGCATCTTGCAAATGTTAGAATTCCTGCCTCCGATATTACTTCGGGAACATCCTCAAGCGGAACAGTCTATTTCACCGTCTACAAAGAAGACATTATCAGCTTTGATGAAGTAAAATGCAGCGCTCTATACTGTCTTCCTGTTAAGGATATTAAACTAAAGCACGGGTCACTTCCATTAGACTTAAAAGTAAAGGATTATTTGGGTAATACAGAATCAATAATCCAAATAAAAGAAGTTACCTATGATTTTGAAACGGACTATGTTCCAAAGCTAAAAATCACAATTTCCGGAAAGAAAACTTATGGAAATTCTAAATCTCTCTACGATATTATTTCCTATAAGTTGTATGATGATGAGGGTTACATGGTTGACTCCGGCAACATATATCTTGATTCGTTGAGCAAAGGAGACAAATTTAAAGATGATTCCCTTACCATCAGCGATGTCAAACCCGGAACCACGTATAAACTAAAGTTGTTGGAATATAATTGGTAAAAGTGATTGCTGTGCTTGCATAATCACCTGCAACAACTCAATACTTACACAAAAAAGGGCTATCCTCTGAGCAAAAATAACCATATGAAAATAACCGTTAGGGCCGCAGTCTCTGTTTTCGTATATGGCGCTAACCCAGATTTATATGTGGTAGTATGGGGGTAGTATGTGGTTAAAGTCTCCGTGCCAACTTCAAAAATTTTTTTTGAGAATATTGCGTTGCCCCCTGGAAAAGTGCCAACATCAAAAGGATTTTAAAAGAGAATTGCGCAAAGCCGGTTGAATCGACAGCTGCGACGCAATATCTGTTTGAAAAACCTCTCGAGTTGGCATATGGCACAGGGAATACGCAAGATTTGATAAAAAAACGATTGAGGTTGGCGGATTTGAGGAGACGAACGCAAGAATTTGAAAAAAATCTATTGAAGTTGGCATTCCTGCCAAACAGCCGAACAACATTCCGACCGAGCAACCAGACTGCCCTCGCCTTTGGCTCTGCACTCTGGGCAATCTTGACAGGGGACCTACCAAAAATTGCGTATCAAAAAAGGGACACCGAAGCGTCCCTTTTTTTGCATATTATAATTTCCGAGCAAAGCCGAGGAAATTATATAGTTTCTACCTTGCGGCAAAGCCGTCCGCGAGCAAAGCTCGCATATAAATCGAAGAAACTTTATTTCGTAGTTGCATCGTACAGTGCTTCTGCGTTGTCCCATTCTTCGATGATTTCAGGGATAACTTTGTACAGGTCACCTACGATAGCGTAGTCAGCAACTTCCATGATAGGAGCATCTGGATCCTTGTTGATTGCTACGATACAGCCGGAAGTCTGCATACCAGCCAGGTGCTGGATAGCGCCGGAGATACCGCAAGCAAAGTAAATTTCAGGTTTAACAGTAGTACCAGTCTGACCTACCTGGTGGGAATGATCAATCCAGCCAGCGTCTACTGCTGCACGGGAAGAACCAACAACTCCGCCAACCTTGTCAGCGAATTTCTTCATCAGTTCAAAACCGGAAGCATCACCAAGACCACGTCCGCCGGAGCAGATGATCTTAGCGTCAGTCAGGGATACCATTTCCTTCATGGATTTAACGATATCTTTGATTTCGATTCTGATATCTTCCTTAGCGATTGCCGGTTTAACGTTTACGATTTCACCGGTAGCGCCAGCCTGTCTTTCCTGCTTCTGCATTACGCCAGGTCTTACAGTGGACATCTGCGGTCTTGTCTTAGGGCAGATGATGGTAGCCATCAGGTTACCGCCGAATGCCGGACGAGTCTGCTTGATTCCTGTGGAAGGATCGTTAGGGTCCAGAGTGGAAGTATCTAATGTAGTGTTAGCTTTAGCAAATTCGATGTACTTGGAAACTTTTACGTCTAGGTGAGTACAGTCAGCAGTCAGACCGGTGTTGCATCTTGCAGCAATACGAGGTGCGAAGTCACGACCGATGTGAGTAGCGCCGTACAGAACGATTTCCGGTTTGTATTCATCGATTAACTGCTTCATAACCTTAGTGTAACCGTCAGTTGTGAAGTTTTCAAGAAGTGGGTCCTGAACCAGATATACTTTTTCAGCACCATATTCGAAGCATTCCTGTGCTAAGTGGTCGATGTTGTTACCGATCAGAACAGCACAGATCTGAGTGTCTTCGCTGATGTCTTTTGCTAATTTCTTACCTTCGCCCAGTAATTCCAGAGCTACGTTCTGGATTTTGCCCTGTCTCTGTTCAGCAAATACCCAGATGTGCTTGTAAGCGGAAAGGTCAACCTTTTCAGCTTCAGGAGCAGCTTCAATAGCGTCGAAGTTACATTTAGCGATACAAGCGTTACAGTTTGTGCACTTTCCTTCGTCTACAACAGCGATTCTGTCAACGATCTTTAATGCGTCAAACGGACAAGCCTTTGCGCAAAGGGAACATCCTTTACATTTATCATTAATGATTTTAATAGCCATTATTATTCCTCCTTCAGATTAGATGATGTGCTTACCCTTCAGCTGGATCAGCAGGTTCTTTGCCTGTTCGTTTTCGGAATCTCCGTTAACGACCTGGCCAGGAGCCTTTGGAGCCGGTGTGAAGGATCTGAATACGTTAGTAGGGGAAGCTTCCAGACCAACTTTAGTCAGGTCAACTTCGATGTCCTTTGCATTCCAAACTTTGATATCTTTTTCTGCAAAGATACCAGCCATGTTCATGTATCTTGGCTCGTTCAGTTCTTTGATAGCAGTCAGCATACAAGGAGTCTTAATACCGATTAACTCATAGCCATCTTCCATCTGTCTCTTTACTGTGATGTCCTTCAGGTTATCTGCGATTTCAAATTCTTCAACATATGTAACCTGTGGCAGGTCTAACTTTTCAGCGATCTGCGGACCAACCTGTGCAGTATCTCCGTCGATAGCCTGACGGCCGGCGAAGATCAGGTCAGCAGGACCATTTTCTTTTTCCCATTTTTTGATTGCAGCTTCCAGAGTGTTGGAAGTAGCCCATGTGTCGGAACCACCAACTGCTCTGTCGGAAACCAGAATACCTTCGTCAGCACCTTTTGCGATACATTCAAACAAAAGATCAGAAGCCTGAGGAGGTCCCATGGATACAACGGTGATAGTTACATCGTCATATTTATCCTTAATCTTTAATGCTTCTTCTAAAGCGTTAGCATCGTCGTGGTTTAAGATGCTTGGAACGCCGTCTCTGATAAGAGTACCAGTCTTAGGGTTAATTTTGATAACATTAGTATCTGGTACCTGCTTTGCGCATACGATAATCTTAAATGCCATTTCTATTTCCTCCTACTATCTTATTTCTTGAAAGTGTTCGCAGCGATTACCATTCTCTGAACTTCAGAAGTTCCTTCGTAGATTTCAGTAATCTTAGCGTCTCTCATCATTCTTTCTACCGGATAATCCTTAGTGTATCCGTATCCGCCGTGGTACTGTACACACTTGGTAGTTACTTCCATAGCTGTTTCAGCAGCGAACAGCTTAGCCATTGCAGCAGCTTCACCGTATGCCATGTGCTTATCCTTCATGTCAGCAGCTCTGTAGATTAACAGTCTTGCAGCTTCGATCTTAGTCTTCAGGTCAGCCATTGCAAACTGCAGTGCCTGCATCTGGGACAGCTTCTTGCCGAACTGTTTTCTAGCGTTCATGTATTCAACTGTAACGTCGAATGCGCCCTGTGCAATACCCAGAGCCTGGGAAGCGATACCGATACGGCCGCCGTCCAGAGTGGACATAGCAACTTTGAATCCTTCGCCAACCTGACCCAGCAGTCTGTCTTCAGGAATTACGCAGTTCTGGAAAATAAGCTCAGTAGTGGAAGATGCGCAGATACCCATCTTATCTTCAGTCTTACCAATGGAGAAACCTTCGTCGCCTTTTTCAACGATGAATGCGGAAATTCCGTGGTTTCCTTTGGATTTGTCAGTCATAGCCATTACAACGAAAACGTCAGCATATCCACCGTTAGTGATGAATACCTTAGCTCCGTTTAAAATCCATTTGCCGTCAACCAGTTCAGCTCTTGTCTGCTGTCCGGATGCGTCTGTACCTGCGTTAGGTTCAGTCAGACCGAAAGCGCCCAGTTTCTTACCGGATAACAGGTCTGGCAGGTATTTTCTCTTCTGTTCTTCATTACCCCAGTTAAAAATCGGCCAGCAGCACAGGGAAGTGTGTGCAGAGCAGATAACGCCTGTAGATGCGCAAACTCTGGATAATTCTTCTACAGTGATTGCATAGGAGATGTGGTCTCCGCCTGCTCCACCGTACTCAGTTGGGAATGGAACGCCCAGCATGCCGTACTTTGCCATTTTTTCTACAGTTTCCACTGGGAATCTGTGTTCCTGGTCAATTTCTGCAGCTAATGGTTCAACTTCGTTAGTGGCGAATTCTCTTACCATTTTTCTTACGAATTCTTGTTCCTTCGTTAGTTGAAAGTTCATGTAAATGCCTCCTTAAATTATAATAACGGTCCTTCCATGGGAAGGAGTATTTTAACCGTATCAACCTATGCTGTTTTCGTTTGTTATAAAAATAACAGCATACATATATAGTAAACCACTTTTCAGACATTTTTGCAAGCCTTTTTCTCATTTATTAAGACAAATTGTCGAAAGAAAAAGGTGAGTTGATTTCGACTCACTTGCAAAATTCACTCTGCTATTTTTTGCCTTATTTCAGCCAAAACCTTTTTTTCTATCCGTGACACCTGCACCTGGGAAATTCCCATTCGGTCTGCAATTTCCTGCTGGGTCATGTCCTTGTAATAGCGAAGTACGATGACCTGCCGCTCCCGTTTGGGCAGATTTGCAAGTTCCTTTTTCACCATGATGGCATCAAGATTATGCTCCGGCGAAGCCTGTCTGTAGTAGGCATTGTATTCCTCCTCCACCGGCTTGCTGTCAAGGCTCACCACCCCTGAAAGGCTTGACGCCGCTTCCATAATTTCCAAAACCCGCTCAGAAGAAATTCCCATATACTCTGCAATCCTGCTGATTCTGGGCGTTTCCCCTTCCTTTGCGCAAAGGGCGTCCTGCGCCTTTTTCAGTGCATAAATCTCCTGCTTTAAACTGCGGCTTGCCTTGATTTTTCCGTTATCCCGAAAAAAACGCTTCAGTTCTCCCATAATCATCGGAACAGCGTAGGTGGAGAACATCACGTCAAATTCCGGCTGAAACTTCTCTACCGCTTTCAAAAGCCCCATATACCCGATTTGAATCAAGTCCTCCGCTTCATATTCAGAGGACGCAAATTTCAGCGCCAGCTTTTTCACCAGCCCCGTATTCTGCTCGCAAAGCAGGCTCAGCGCCTCTTCATCGCCCGCCTGCGCTTTCTTTATGAGTGCGTATGTATCGGCTTTCGGAACCGGAACATACTTATATGCCATGATAAACGTCCAGATACTTAATCAAAGTCACCGCTGTTCCCCTGCCCGGCTCTGATTCCACAAAGACCTTGTCCGCAAAGCTTTCCATCACAGTAAATCCCATGCCGCTCATTTCCCTTTCCTCCTCGGTGGAAAACATAGGCTCCATGGCCTTTTTTACATCACGGATTCCCTTTCCGAAGTCGGTGATTTTGATGAAAATTTTGTCCTGATCCATGGTTTTAAGCTCCATGACAATTTTCCCTGTGCCTTTTCTCTCATAGCCGTGAATCACCGCATTGCTGACAGCCTCCGACACAGCGGTTTTAATCTCCGTCAGTTCCTCCAGGGTCGGATCAAGCTGACCCGCATAGGAAGCGCAGACTGCTCTTGCAAAGCCCTGATTCTGCGGCAGCGCTTCAAATTCTACTGTTACAAAATTACTCTCCATCTTCTGCCTCCTCGTATTCCATCAATGTAAAAATGCCCGACATGTCCAAAATCTGCTTCACCAGCCTGCTCGCTCTGCGAATAGTCACCTTGCCGCCGGCTTTTTTCAATTTTTTGTACCTGCCCAGCACCACGCCGATTCCCGAACTATCCATAAAAGTCACCTCTGAAAAATCAAAAATCAGATGGTCGACCTCGTAAAGCTCCAGTTCTTCATCAATGTCCTTTCTGATTTTATCACAGACGTGATGGTCTATTTCCCCGCAAAGGGCCGCCACCAGCGTACTGTCCTTTAAATGAAATGTTGTATCCATAGAAAAACCCCCTTTTCTCTATTATAATTGCCGCAGGCAATCTTGTCTTTAAGAGAAAAAGGGGGAAAGCTACTAATTTTGTCGAATCTGCACAACCTCAGCAGAGGCAACAGCCGCCGCAACCAAAGCATCTACGTCCAGATGACTTTCCGACTCCAAAATCCGTTCCAGTTTCGGTTTTGTGGTCGGATGCTTCGGCAGGAATACGGTGCAGCAGTCCTCGTAAGGCTGAATGGATGTCTCAAAAGTGCCGATTTCTTCGGCTTTGTCCATGATATCCACCTTGTCCATGGCGATAAGTGGTCTCATGACCGGCATCTTGACACAGGCGTCGGTTACGACCAGAGCTTCTGCCGTCTGGCTCGCCACCTGTCCCAGATTTTCACCGGTAATCAGCATCATGGCCCGATTCTTTTCAGCGATTTTTTCTGCAATACGCATCATAAAGCGGCGCACCAGAATCGTCGTTTCTTCTTCCGGACAGTTCTGCACAATCTGCTCCTGAATTGGCAGCAGATTGATCACGTGCATTTTGAAGTTTCCGCAATAGGACGCTACGATTCTTGCCAGATCTTCGACCTTTTCCTGGGCACGCTGGCTGGTATACGGGTAGGAATGAAAATGCACCGCCTCGATCACCATACCTCGCTTTGCCATCATCCAGGCAGCAACAGGGCTGTCGATACCGCCGGAAAGAAGGACCATACCCTTACCGTTAGTACCCAGCGGCAGACCGCCAAAGCCTGCGATTTTCTGCTGATAGATGTAGGATTTGTCGTGGCGCACATCGACGAAAAGATGCACGTCCGGATTGTGCACATCTACCTTCAGCACCTTGCAGCCAATCAGCACCTTTGCGCCGATGATTCTGCCGATATCCGGAGACTTGACCGGGAAGTTCTTGTCAGCCCGCTTGGCCTCAACCTTAAAGGTCTTGATTCCTTTGGTTTCAATCAGTTCCATCATGTATTTAACAGCTTCTTCCCCGATGGCATCAAGATTGCTCGGCGCTTCCACAGCAGGACTGATGGAGGCAACGCCAAAGACCTTGGAAATCTGGCGAATCAGCTGTTCCTTGTCGTGTTTTTTATCAGCTCTGACGAAAATCAGCCCTTCATGGCGTCTCACATCGACTTCGTCAAAGTCCTTCAGATTCTTGCGGATTCTGTCCACAAGCATTCGCTCAAAGTACGGCTTGTTCATACCTTTCAAAGCGACTTCGCCGCAACGGACAATAAAAATGTTCTGTTCGTTCATGACTGTTCCTTTCACCTAATTACCTAAAGCTGCCCAGCCGTCTAAACCGGTTCACAGCATTTTTCACTTTATCTATTACATAATCCATTTCTTCTTCCGTGTTAAATTCGCTGAAGCTGAAACGGATTGCTCCTTCGATTTCTTTTTCTGAAAGCCCCATGGCTGAAAGCACATGGCTGCGGCCTTTTTTGTTGGAAGAACATGCAGAGCCTGTGGACACGTAGATATCGTCCTGCTCCAAAGTATGCAAAAGCACTTCGCCGCGGGTTCCGAGAAAGGACACGTTGAGCACGCTGCATGCACCGTCTTGCGGGCTGTTTACTTTGATATCCGGCACTTCTGCCAAAAGCCCCTCCAAAAGGCGCGTCCTTGCCGCCCTCATCGCCTCTGTCCTTGCCGCCAAATTCTTCTGCGCCATTTCCACAGCCGCACCAAATCCCAAAATTGCCGGCACATTTTCCGTACCGGAGCGCATATGCCGCTCCTGCCCGCCGCCTACAATAAAAGCTGGCAGGTGAATGCCTTTTTTTACATACAAAGCACCTATTCCCTTAGGGCCGTGAATTTTGTGGCCGCTGACAGAAATCAGATCAGCCCCTGTGTTTCTAAGGTCAAGCTTGCCATAGGCCTGCACTGCATCAGTATGAAAAACAGCTTGTCCCTTCAGCTTTGCGATTTCTTCTATGGGCATGGGGGTTCCCGTCTCGTTATTAACCGCCATGATAGAAATCAGAATGGTCTCTGAATCTATCGCATCACGCAGCTGCTCCATGTCCAGACGGCATTTATCATCTACACCGATATATTCCACCTGAAAGCCCTCAGCTTCAAGGACTTTGCAGCTTTCCAGCACCGCCGGGTGTTCCACCTTTGAGGTGATAATCTTCTTTCCCGCCCGCTTTTTCCCGTGAGCAATGCCAAAGAGGGCCGTATTATCGCTTTCAGTGCCTCCCGATGTAAAAAAGACTTCGTCTTCCTTTGCGCCCAGAGACTCTGCTACCGCCTTGCGGCTCTGCCGCATTTGTTTTTCAGAGGCAAGACCCAGCTTGTGCAGAGATGACGGATTTCCGAAATTTTCCTCCATGGAGGTTTTCATCACTTCTGTTACCTGATCGTACTGCCGTGTGGTCGCACTGTTATCCAAATAAACAAACATGTTTTTCTCCTATCGTTTTAAATGATTGTATTAATCCATTTTTTACCAAGATACCGTCTGTACTCGACGACTGCCTTGATGAGATTTCCGCCGGAAGCCACCAAAATGCACAGATGCAGCGGCAGCTGAAATACCAGAACGCTGATATAGGCAAGGGCTACTTCGATGCCCAGATTGCAGCCAAGCTCCACCACCATGCAGAAGAAGGTATCTCCTCCTGCCCTCAAAATGCCGGACTGGACTGCATAGGACGCCATTCTTGGAATCAGCGTAAAGGCAAAGACGCCGAGAGAAAGCATCAGCATTTCCGTAGTCTCTGCGTCAAAATCGTAGATGACGGCGATAGGCTTTCTGAGAAGCAGAATCATCACGCACATCATGGCGTTAAGGCTCCACTGAACTACCATATATTTCTTGGAATTATCGTAGGCTTCTTCGCCTTTTCCCTGGCCCAGGGTTGCTCCAATCAGCGCCGCATTGGCATTACCTACACCAAAGGATGCGCACTGACAGAGACTGCAAAGAACCTGACTGACCTGAATCACAGCCAAGGCCTGTGCGCTGATTTTTCCGTAAGCGGCAAAGGTAAGACTTACGCCAAGGGACCAGCCTCCTTCGCTGATTACCACAGGAAGCGCCGTCCTCATCACCGCCTTTACGAAATCCATAGTAAAATTGGTAAAGTCCTTGATTCTGCCGTGGAACGGGTGGTTCTTATCCACGCATAAATAGAGAATCAATGCCGTTACTTCAAAGACTCGTGCCGTCAGCGTCGCAAGGGCTGCGCCCTTTACGCCCATAGGACTGAAACCGCCGTGACCATAAATCAGCATATAGTTGAGAATGGTATTGGTCAAAATGCTGCACACGTTGATAATCGTCGGAACTTTCAGGGCCTGCACCGATCTGGAATTAAAGGCGATTGCATAGCTTACGCCGGTTGTCAGATAGGTCAGTGCGGTAATTCTGATGTACTGCGCACCCATGGAAATCACTTCTGCATCGTCTGCGAAAAATGTGATTACCTCAGGCGCCGCAATGACAACTGCAATCACCGTGGGAATTCCTATAACCAGACATAGAATGATGTCCATGCCGACTATGCCTCGAATGCTTTTGAAATCCCTGACGCCGAAATACTGGGCCAGAGGCACTGCCGCCCCGCTGAACAGGCCGAACAAAATCATGGAGTAAATGCCGAATACCTGATTGGCAGAGCCTACCGCCGCAAGGGGCAGCGGACCCAGCTTTCCAATCATGATGTTGTCCACCAGATTCAGGCTGACAGAAATAATCTGCTGCAGCACAATAGGCAGCGCAAGCATCAAAAGCCGCTTATAGTAATTGGAGTCCGTTCTTTTTATCATTGATGTCGTCTTGTCCTTTATTGCTAATAAAAAATAACTGTCTGTATCATTCTATGCGAAAGTTATCACCTATGCATAAAACCTTTTCATGAAAGAACTCCCCATAGAAATGGGGAGTTGTATTTGCGATATTACTTAGCGTAGTCGATTGCTCTGGTTTCTCTGACAACATTGACTTTAATCTGACCCGGATATTCCAGTTCGGATTCAATCTTCTTGGAAACCTCTCTAGCCAGTAATACGATGTCATCATCGTTCATTTCTTCCGGTTTTGCGATAATGCGGATTTCTCTACCGGCCTGAATTGCAAAGGACTTGTCTACGCCAGGGGTTGTATTTGCAATTTCTTCCAGCTTTTCAAGACGTTTGATGTAAGCGTCCAAGGTTTCTCGTCTTGCACCAGGTCTTGCTGCGGAAAGTGCGTCAGCCGCCGCAATCAGTACAGCTTCCATGCTCTTTGGCTCATAGTCGCCGTGGTGGGCTGCCATACCGTTGATTACTGCCTCAGATTCCTTGTACTTTTTCAAAATCTGAATACCGATATCCACGTGAGTACCTTCGTATTCGTGGTCTAAAGATTTTCCGATGTCGTGGAGCAATCCTGCTCTCTTTGCCAGCTTCGGATCCAGTCCAAGCTCGCCGGCCATCAGTCCTGCCAGATGTGCAACCTCTACAGAGTGTTTCAGCACGTTCTGACCGTAGGAAGTTCTGTATTTCAGTCTTCCAAGAAGCTTTACAAGCTCTCCGTGCAGGTTGTGAATACCCACTTCAAAGGTTGCCTGTTCGCCTTCTTCTTTGATAATTGCATTGACTTCACGTTCAGCTTTGTCCACCATTTCTTCGATTCTTGCAGGATGGATTCTGCCGTCGACGATGAGTTTTTCCAGTGCGATTCTTGCAATCTCACGTCTTACCGGATCAAAGCCGGAAATGATAACTGCTTCCGGTGTATCGTCGATAATTAAATCTACGCCGGTCAAGGTTTCAATCGCTCTGATGTTTCTGCCTTCACGGCCGATAATTCTGCCCTTCATCTCATCATTTGGCAGGGCAACAACGGAAACTGTGCTTTCGGCAACGTGATCTGCCGCACATCTTTGGATTGCGCCTGTGATGATTTCTTTGGCTTTCTTGTCTGCATCTTCCTTTGCCTTGGACTCAATATCCTTAATCATCAGGGAAGCGTCGTGTCTGACGTCCTTTTCAATCTCGTCCAAAAGCAGTGCTTTCGCTTCTTCGGCAGTCAGTCCGGAAATCTTTTCTAATTCCTCAATCTGTCTTGCGACAAAACCTTCTAACTGCTCTTTCTTCTCTAAGATTTCTTTTTCGTGTTTAGTAATGCTTTCTTCTCTTTTTTCGATGTTTTCCAGTTTTCTGTCAACTGATTCTTCTTTCTGAATTAACCTTCTTTCGGAGCGCTGTATCTCGGCTCTTCTTTCTTTAACTTCTCTTTCAATGTCGGTACGCATGCGATGCGCTTCTTCTTTTGCTTCTAATGTAATCTCTTTTTTAATCGTTTCGGATTTATTTTCAGCGTCCAGAATTAAGTTTCTGGCTTTCTGCTCTGCACTACCGATAGCTTTCTCCCCGATATTCTTTCTCAGGATATAGCCAACTAATATTCCGAGTGCCAATGCTGCTGCACAAATTACAATCCATATAATTGGAGACATTAAAGCACCTCCTTCTTTGTTTTAAATTTTTTCTTCAGGTCTCTTCTAAAGTCGTCTTATATTTTCAAGGTTTTTCAATAAAAAAATTTCGCATTACGTAATTAAATCTTGATATATTCGCACAACATATATTATAATGTTGTAATCGGCATAATGTCAAGAACAAGAGGGGAAAACTATGAACTATTTTTCAAATTTAATTAAAAATATCGATAAAGTCATCGTTGCAGTGGTAGTTCTGCTTGCCGGACTGAGCATTTTGATGATTGGAAGCACCCAAATCAGCAGCGGTTTTCTCAGCCGTGAAGTGGTGGTACAGTGTATCGCCTACGCCGTTGGTCTTGTGGGCATCATCATCATTTTGAACTTTAATTACAACATCTTCGCCGGCATGGAGAAATATCTTTATGTGCTTTCGATTCTGCTGCTCCTTTCCGTATACATACCGGGCCTTGGAATCGAACTGTTCGGCGCTCGCTCCTGGATTGACCTCGGCTTCACTACCATTCAGCCGTCGGAATTTGTCAAGCTTTTGTTTATTCTGATTATGGCAGGCTACTTAAACGAACACAAGGACGACCTATATAACTTTAAAGGCCTCCTGAAGGCCGGCATTGTGGCTGCGCCGATTATCATTATCGTACTGAAAGAAGACCTGGGAAGCGCTCTGGTATTTTCTTTCACATGGGTCACCATGATTTTCTTTGCAGGCATCAACCTGAAAGTCTTCGGGAAGTTCTTTGCCCTGGTCCTTGCGGCAGTGCCTGTGGCTTACGTTTTCATGGCTGACTATCAGAAAGAACGTATCGAAGCGTTCCTCCATCCAGAAAATTTAAATTTAAACGGCAACTGGCAGGTTTGGCAGTCCAAGGTAGCAATCGGCTCCGGCGGCGTCTTCGGAAAAGGCCTTTTCAACGGCACGCAGAAAGAACTGGATTTCATTCCGGTACAGACCTCTGACTTTATCTTCTCTGTAATCGGCGAAGAACTTGGTCTGGTCGGCGGACTTGCCGTTATCGGACTGTTTACTATTCTTCTGGTTCGCATGGCCGGCATCGTCAGAGATGCGCTGGACTTTTACGGCGCTTTGGTTGTCGCCGGTGTCATCGGTATGTTCGCATTTCAAATCTTTGAAAATATCGCCATGACCATGGGGCTTATGCCTGTAACCGGCATTACCTTGCCGCTGCTCAGCGCAGGCGGCTCTTCCATCATGAGCAACATGTTCGCCATTGGTCTGGTCCTTGATGTGGGCATGCGCAGTAAAGGGATTAATTTTTAACGTTTTCATTACAAAGCAAAAATCAAGCGGTACGGAATCACATTCTACGAATTTCGTACCGCTTTTTTCCTATTGCAGAACTTTACCCTTTGTTGCCTCAAAAAAAGGAAAATCACATTAAATCACTTCAAATAATTTCTATAAAACAAATCGTACTCTGTAAATTCATCCTCTTTCTCACAGAAAAGGATATAAATCAGTACCACAGAGAAGAAAAATCGCTTCATTGCAGTTTGATTGATACACTTCTTTCTCCACGTTTCCTTTTTTTCTATATTTTTTTTGCTTTTTTCTGCAAAAGAAAATTTCTTTTCAGTTCATAATATGCTCTGTTTTTATTTTAAAACGGTTGTTTTTTGGTTTTATATCGGTTATAATATAGAAAACGCCTCACACCCCACCGAAAGGAGACCGAATTATGACCATTTCAGAAATGAAAGAGAGAAAGAAAGAACTGGGTTACTCCAATGCAATGATTGCCAAGTTATCAGGGGTTCCTCTTGGCACAGTACAGAAGATTTTCAGCGGTGCAACTTCCTCCCCTCGCTATGAGACCATACGTGCCTTAGAAGCTGTTTTAAAGTTTTCCTCTGCCCCAGGCACACCTAATCCGCAGCTTACCGCCGCCGGCGCTTCCGCAGTCTGTGAGGCCGCCCTTGCCTATACCTTTAGACGGCAGGGCGAATACACCTTAGAAGACTATTACAATCTGCCAAAGGATAAACGATTTGAGCTGATTGACGGCGTCATTTACGACATGACCGCTCCAAGCTCCATGCACCAGCTGATTGCCGGTTTTTTCTATAATCAGTTTTTCAATCACATCGCCTCAAAAAAGGGCGATTGTCTGCCGATGATTTCCCCGCTGGACGTGCAGCTTGACTGCGACGATAAAACTATGGTGCAGCCCGATGTCATCATCGTCTGCGACCGAAGCAAGGTAATCAACCACTGCGTTTACGGCGCACCGGATTTCGTACTGGAAGTACTGTCCAAATCCACACGGAGAAAGGACATGATTATCAAGCTGAACAAATACATGTACGCCGGTGTGCGGGAATACTGGATGATAGACCCCGAGGAGCAGTCGGTCATGATATATGACTTCACAACGGATCATTTCCGTCACATCACCGGATTCACCGAAACCGCTTCCGTCGCTGTCCTTGACAACCAGTGCCGGATTGATCTGGCTGCCCTCCTTGACTATATTGGCTTTCTCTATGAGAAATAAATTTTTATCAGCATTAAAAAGCGAAATCTTTTGGCGATTCGCGCCTAAAAGATTTCGCTAATTTTAAAGTATACGTTCAGCTAACGCCAAACCTTTCTCTGTAAGACGAGTTCCGCCTCGCCCTTTCGTAATCTCTACAATTCCTCTTTCTTCCATCTCAGAAAATATCGAACGAACCTGTTGTTCCGTCAAAAAAACACCTTTCTCCTCTGCTGAAGCTGCAATAGTCCGACGTCCCACCGGTTTTCGAGTTTTATACTTCTCATATAAAACTCCTAAAACAAACCTCAATTCCTCTTTCTCTCTCGGTCTGTCTCTAAACTGTTTCGGTAAATCTTCAACAAGGATTAAATCTTTATCCAAACAATCAAAGTATACAATACAGTTCTGCAGTTCTCGAATGTTGCCTTCCCAATCGTGGGTCAAGAGGGCCGCCTTTGCTTCATCATCAAATCGGAATTTTCTATGAGAATCTTTCATAAAATGTTCGATTAAAGGAAAAATGTCCTCTTTTCTTTCTCTTAGCGGAGGCAGTTCAAGCTGTAAAGTATTCAGCCTGTAGTACAAGTCTTTCCTGAATTTTCCTTTCTGAACAAGCTCATATAAATCCTGATTGCTTGCTGCTATAATCCGCACATCTACTTTAATAATTTGATTTCCTCCAACACGCATGATTTCTTTTTCCTGCAATACCCGAAGCAGCTTAATTTGCAGCGCATTGCTCATATCTTCTATCTCATCAAGAAACAGCGTTCCGTGATGTGCGTATTCAAACAATCCCAGCTTTCCATCTTTCTTAGCACCTGTAAAAGCCCCTTCATCATATCCAAAAAGTTCACTTTCCAAAAGATTTTCCGGCACAGCAGAGCAGTTGATTGCGATATACGGTGCTTCTTTTCTCTCAGAAGCATTGTGAATTGCGCTGGCAAGGAGTTCCTTTCCCGTTCCTGTTTCACCGATAACCAGCACAGTTGAATTCATCATTGCCATTTTCTTTGCAAGTTCACAGGTGTCCCTTAACCTCTTACTTTCTCCAACAATATTGTCAAATGTATACTTCGCGTGATGGCCACGTTTGAGTAGCTGAAGACGAGCTTTGCTCTGCTTATTCTCCTGTTCATGAAATTTTTCGATTACCAGCATAATTCCTTTGAAGGAACCGTTCATCATAATTGGATTAACCGCTACGTTGATATCCGTATTTCTGTATTTCGTCAAGAATACACTGTTACGCTTCCTCTCTTTTACAGTCACAAAGTCTACAAAAGGAATACAGTCCGCCGCACTTGTCCCAATAGCATTTTCCTTTGATATTTGCAAAAGGTCTGCTGCCTTTTTGTTACAGCAAAAAATCTTTCCCTCTTCATTGATACCGATAATACTATCTTCCATCAGTTCAATCATCATAGCTAAAGAATTTTCGTAATAATGATACTGTTGAAGGAATCTTCGTATTCTTGCTGAATCATTTTCAAACTCTGCAGAGTATTCCAGAAAAGCCGACTGTTCTAAAATGAATTCATAGTTCAGATTCAGTGCTATTTCCACAATGGTTTCAGGGCCTACCGGTCTGATGCCAAGATCCAATACCTGAGGAATTCCGGATGGTACCATCTTCTGCTCTCCCACAGTGATTGCCGTTTCAAAGTCTATGTCATATTCATTCACATTACCACCATATGGAAAAAGCTCCAAATGATAAATGCCCATCGTATTATGCAATTCTGAAATCACTTCCATCGCCAGCATTTTAGTTCCATTGACCAAAAGACATTTTTGACCGGAAGGCAGATTACGCAGTGATTCAATATCTTTCTTTCTAAATTCCACAATTAAATCAATGACTGGGATTCCCAGTGGAACATCTATAATTTCTTCAATATTTGCATTACGCTCATTTTCAATGACGCTCTTGGGTACCAGATAGATATCCGCATCTTTCGGCACCGGCATTTCTCCTAAAATAACACATTGCACATCAAGTAAATCATCTCCAAAAACTCGTAGAATATTTTCTCGATATAACTGTGCCGCTCCTTCGTGCATAGAAATTAAAACAATTTTTTTCACTGCTGCACCTCCACCATTCTGTTCGTTTTATTATAAAGGGATATTGGTTTAATTGCAATGAAAAGAGCTGCTAAAATCACATAGGCAGCCCTTTCCTGAGAATATTTAATTATAATCCTATGGCAGTTGCAATAAACAGCAGTATAGAAGAAGCTACAAACAACAAGCCAAACAACGGTGCGAAGAATTTCCACCATCTGTCAATAGGAATTCCCGCTAGTCCGCAGGATACCATAATTCCACAGGTTGGCCAAAGTGTATTTGATAACCCATCTCCAAACTGATAAGCGAGTACCGCTACCTGTCTGCTGAGTCCTACCATATCTGCAATCGGTGCCGTAATTGGCATAATTGTCGCTGCTTGTCCAGATCCGGACGGAATAAAGAAATTCAACAGAGTCTGCAGAATCAGCATGCCTTCAGCAGCAAAAGCGCTCGGCAGACTCTTCATTGCTGTTCCTCCGTAGAATATAATTGTATCGACAATTTGTCCCTGATCCATAATAATCAGCATAGCTCTTGCTACACCGACAATCAACGCACCAAACACTACATGTTCACAGCCTGTCAAGAAATCATCGAAAAACTGATCTGGCGACTGTCTGTCGATAACCGCAGCGATTGCTGCCATCAGAATAAAAATTCCCGTTAACTCCGTAGTTCCCCATTCCAATTTTAAGAACCCGTACATTAAAACAGCAATTCCCAGTACAATTTCCAAAATAATCAGCTTGCACTTTCTGTTCATTACGTACTGGTCAAGCTCTGATTTATCAAAAGAATATCTCGGCTCAATTCCATTCATCAAACTCTTGCTTGGGTCAGCCTTAATCTTCTTTCCGTATCTGAAAAGCCAGAACAGAGCAATGGCAGAAAATACCAACAATACAATAATTCTAAACCATGAAGCAGAATAAATCGGAAGTCCCGCAATACTCTGCCCGATTACTACTGTGTATGGATTCATAATACCTGTCGCAAAGCCTAAATCCATTCCCAGCGTCATAATCGCCATGCCAAACAATGCGTCATAACCCAGAGCAATTCCAAGTCCGACAAATAGAGGATAAAATCCATTAAACTCATTGAGCATCCCGAATAAAGTTCCCCCTGCTGCAAAAATTGCAAAGCATACGATAATCAAAGGTTTCTCTCTTCCATTGAGTTTTCGCAGTGTTGCAGCAACCAGTGCGTGAAATGCCCCGGTCTTTACGATAATGAAGAAAGAACCGCTTACAATAAAAATCAACATTATTAGGTCGGCATTATCAACCATACCATTTTGAAAGGACGTGAGGAAATCAAGAAAAGACACTCTGTTATCACTGTTTTTCTCTATGATGTGATAAGAATCTGCAATAGGTACATCTCGCTCCACTCCATTAATTACAGTAGTTTCATAGTCAAAGGAGCCTGACGGAATAATCCAGGTCAACGCCCACACAAACAGGACAACCAGTACAATGATAAAATATGTATGGGGAACCTTCTCAAAAAACTTCTTCTTGTTCTTGTTCTTCGTCTCTGTGCTCATTTTATAACCTCCGTTATACTTGTTAAAATAGTTATAGCTAGTGTGTTAAATTTCGGTATATGTCTCGACATTATATAAAGCAATTATCGTGCCATCATAATTTCGCAAAAAACAGAAGGATTACTGTTGCCTTTCTTTGTTTATGGGATAAACGGGTGCAACTTTCTTTCCCATTTAGCCCTTTTTCGCCTAAAAAAAGCAGCACCTGAGTTCAGACACGCGCTGTAATGTACATCATGGATTTCCGTCCTTTTTGGCACAATAATTGCTTTAAACTATTAGCGGTATGTGTCAACAATTATATGGAGGTAATAAATGAAAGTATATATCAGTGTAGATATTGAAGGCGTCACAGGCGTTACTGCCTGGAGCGAAACAGAGCTGGACCACAGCGACCATGCTCAGGCTGCACAGCAGATGACCAGAGAAACCTTAGCAGCTTGTGAAGCTGCTATTGCTTGCGGCGCCGATGAAATTCTCATTAAAGACGGACATGACTCTGCCAGAAATATTCTAATAGAAAGTCTTCCGTCTCAAGCTAAAATCATGCGTGGCTGGACCAATACGCCTGAATCCATGATGGCCGGTATCGACTCCACCTTTGATGCGGCAATTTTTATCGGCTACCACTCCGGTGCCGGTTTCAGCGGAAATCCTCTTTCCCATACGATGAATCTTGATAATAACTACGTAAAAATCAATGGGCAAAAGGCTGCGGAATTCGATATGAATGCTTACGTTGCTGCATATTATGATGTTCCTGTCGTATTTGTCAGCGGTGATGAACAATTATGCTGCCACGCAAAACAGCTTATTCCAGAAATTGAAACAGCCGGTGTAAAATGGGGCTGGGGCAACGCTACCGTCAGCGTTAGTCCTGATAAAGCCTGTAACATGATTCGAGAGGGCGTGATGAAAGGTTTATCTAAGTTAGACCTCTGTAAGCTGACTTCTCCTTCAGAGTTTAATTTGGAAATCAATTTCAAGGAATGCGTGCACGCCCTTCGTGCTTCATTTTACCCCGGTGCCAGTCAGCTTGACGAAAGACGTGTATCCTATACAGCAAAAGATATTCAGGAAATGATGACAGCCAGAATGTTTATGCTATAGCACCTCTCACCTTATTCTATTTTTTACATATAAATGAGCCTCATCAGTCTTTGACCTGATGAGGCTCGCTATAACGTTTACTTATTCTCAATTCTCTCCACGATATGTTCAAAGTTTTCTTCGATGTAAGTATCTTCCTTTAGAACGATTGGAATACCCAGATTCATGGAAATCTGTATATTTTCGTCGAACTGAATGACCCCTGCAAAAGGCGGCTGCAGCATGGAGGTAATCTCACGAAGCCGAGGCATATAGCCTGCGCTCATCATTTCAGCGACGACTTTGTTTAAGACAACAAACCGTTCTCTGATTCCAAGCTGCAGAAGCTGGCGGTCTACCGTATCGGCATCACGGAGCGCCGAGTATTCCGGCGTCGTTACGATAATTGCGGTATCCGCACCTGCAGAGGACAGAACCAGACCGTCGTCGATTCCCGACGGCGCATCGATAATTACATAATCGTAGGTGTTTTTCAGTTTTTCACAGAGGACTTTCATGTGGAGCGGCGTCAGCGTGCCGTCGTCTCTGGTCGGAGAAGCCGCCATCAAATACAGATCGTCAAACCGCTTATCACGGATTAAAGCCTGCTTAATGCGGCAAACACCGGTCAAAACATCGTACACGTCATATACCACGTTGTTTTCCAGTCCGAAATACAGGTCCAGATTTCTAAGGCCCAAATCCAGATCCAGAATTACCACTTTTGCGCCTTTCTTTGCCAGTGTCGCACCAAAGTTGACGGCAAACATGGATTTTCCGGTTCCACCCTTTCCTGATGCAATTAAAAATGCTTTGCCCATTTCGTCCTCCAATTAAATCTAAATTTATTGTACTCTATTCTTTCCGTCCATATCGGTTTTCTTTACTTTTACCTTGTTGTCATCATCGTCCATGCCCAGATAAGCTTCCAGAATTTCCTTTGCCACCGGTGCCGCATTGGACGAATAACCACCGTCGATAATCATGACAGCCACTGCAATCTTCGGATTGTCAGCAGGCGCCATACAGATGGTCCACGCCACATAATCGTGGGTCTGTTTATAGGAATTGATCATCGCCTGTGAAATTTTATAGCCGCTTGCTTCAATCAGTGCGTCATCTACCGTATCTTCTTCAGACGGATAACGTTCCGGATCCTTTTCCATCATTTCCTCGATTTTTTTCTTAACCTTAGACCAGGAAACGGAAGTACCTGCAGCGGAATTAAACTGTCCCAGATGATTCTTTACATAAGAGATTTCACTCTTTGGCTGAATCAGTGTCTGGTTTTCGGCTGTACCGGTTTTGCCCGCAACTGCCACAGGGAAATTGCCGAAGAAGCCTGAAAGCGTACCGCTGGTACATACACGGCGCATACCCTTGATGACTTCATCAACAGTGCCGTCTTTTAACTTTAAATCCACCGGCTTATCCTTGACGTTGAGACCCTCGCCCTCAATGCCGTAAACCAGGCTGGCCTGATTTCTGACACCGCCATTACCAAGAGTTGCCACATAATTTGCCATGGCAAGGGGCGTATATGCGTTATAGCCCTGTCCGATAGAGAAGTTAAACTGGTCTCCTACGCCCCACTGCGCCTGAATGTAGAAGTCAAACTTTACACGGGCGGCCACAGTCTCAAGCTGGCTTTCCTTGACCTGCGTGTGCTTTCTCAAAAGCTCGATTAACTCGTCGTACTCCGGATTATCCTCAGTCCAGTCAGCGATGGTAGCAAGGTTTTCCACCAGCTTGTCATAGTCGTTGACTACGGACTTTGGGAAGAAGCGGTTTCTGTTATTGTAGAGATAGTCCTTAATGCCTACCTTGGTAGTTTTTATCTTCGTTTCAGCTGTCGGCGTTTCTGCCACAACCTCGTCAATTTCGATGCCGGTTTTAACACCCAGACCGAACTTCTTTGCCGTATCCATCAAATCCTCTACGGTCATTGTATAGCCCAAAGAAGCGCCGGTATCCCAGTCTTTACCCGTTGCGATATTGTAGAAATAGGTGTTGCAGGAGTTACCGATACCCCATTCCAGGGTCTGGCTTCCGTGTCTGCCGCCGTAATCGTTCCATGCAGAGCAGCCCCACTTTCTCTCACCGTATTCAATCACACCGTCATCGTAAATGCTCTGGTTCGGATTCAGACCCGCTTCCAAAGCTGCTACTGCCGTAATCGGCTTAAAAGTAGAACCCGGCTGAATTGCCGCTTTTGTTGCGTTGTTGTAAAGAGGTGCAGGAGAGAACGGATCTCTCGGATTTTCCTGCTGCACTGAATCCCATGCCTTGTCTGAAATACCGTTTGCAAAGATATTCGGGTCGTAGGTCGGATAGCTTGCCAAGGCAAGAACGTCGCCTGTTTCCACCTCCATAACAGCAACTGCGCCGCTCTTTCCTGCCGCCTTCTTTGCAAGGGCCTTTTCTGAAGCCTTCTGCAGCCGCAAATCTATCGTCAGATACACGTCAGAACCCTTTTTCGGCTCCGTCGTGCTGATGGTTTCTACATACTCACCGCCGCTGTTTACGCGAATCTGCGTCGTTCCCGGCGTCCCGTGGAGTTTCTCTTCCAGCGCCGCTTCTATGCCGTCTTTGCCGACAAGGTCACTGGCGCTGTAGCCACGATCCTCAACGTAGTACTCCGTCTCACTTTCGGAAATCGCACCCAGATAGCCCAAAATATGGCACGCCGTGTTCTTATTCGGGTAAACACGTTCGCTTTCCGAAGCCACTTCAACACCCGGAATTCCAAGCTCCTCGATATGAGCGATGGTTTTGGTACAAATGTTTGAAGCTACCTTAATCGGCAGATATCTGGTAAAGCCGTTGGTCGCAACTTCATTTCGGATTACAAAAATCTTCCGTGCCTCCTTATCGGAAAGGTCCGGATCGATTTCGTATTTTTTACGAAGGGCTTTAAAGCACTCCTTAGCGGTCATCTTGCCGTTAAATTCATCTTCGTAGGAACTGAATTTTCCAAAGAAAAGCTCCAGAGACTGGTCGTAAGTATAGACCATCTTGTCCGCATTGATTGGAATATTCAGGTTGTATTTTTCTTCCAGCGTCGCCATCGAAGCAAATCTTGCCTCCTGACTGTCATCCAGATTATATCTGCTGCAAAGTCTGCTGAAAGCCTCCGCCGCAGTCAGATTGGTGTCAAAGCCCTGCTTTGCCAGCCACTTTTTAATCTGCTGCTTGTAAGTGTAATAAAACTTTCCGTCGCTGCTTATCTTTATCGGAAAGTTGTCCGTATACTTATCTCCGTTTTTAATCAGCGTGTTAATCAGTTCCAGTGCGGAGTTATTGATTTCCTCCGTGGACAATGCGCTGACATTAAAATTGACGGTGAAAACCTGCTTATTGATTGCAAGTGCCTCGCCGTTTCTGTCGTAAATATTCCCCCGCGGCGCAGAGGTACTGATGGTCTTCGTATTCTGGTCGGAAGCCTTTGATGTCCACTGGTCATGCTGCAAAATAGTCACCATGAACAGACGAAAGGACAAAATCACCATCAGCGCAATCAGTACCACCACAATCTGCTGATACCTTGTGTGCGCCTGTTTTAAACCTTTGTTCATTTAAAATACCTATCTCTTCTGTGTTTTTTTACCCTTTTAATGAGAAGCAGATACAGCGCCGCCGCAACCAGACAGTTGAATAGCAGCTGCCAAGGCACGGTTTTCATCGCATAGACATAGCTGTACGGACTTCCCAGCACAAAATAAATGCCCCAGTACACCGATGCGTATAGCCAGGTTGAAACCAGCATCGTAATCAGTGCATTGAAAAAGTTCTCCACATTGACAAACTCCCGCAGCACTAAAACTGCAATACCGGTCACCACCAAAGAAGTAACCCCCGGTCCGATATAAATACCGTATATGATGTCATGGAGCAATCCGAAAACGAACCCGCAAAGTATGCCCGGCAGCGTCTCATCGTATAAAAAGGTCAGAACCACCGTCAGACATAAAATCAGATTCACATTGTTTCCAAAAAAAGGAATTAAATTCTGCAAAAACGGCTGCAGAAAAAACGCTATTGCATATAGCAGGAATCCCTGTCGATACTTCATAGAATCACCGCAACTTTCTGCAAAGATTTAAAGTCAACAGAGGATTTAATGTCCACCTTCTGCAGCTGTTCATCGCTGTCGTATCTCACCTTGGTAATTCTGCCGATTTCAATGCCTGCAGGAAACAGCCCCATGCCGCTTGTCACCAGTCTGTCGCCTTCTTCTACCTTTGCATTGCTGTCCAGCATAAAGCCGCTCAGGGTTCCGTCTGCAGAGCCCTCCACCACGCCAATCAGCTTCAGATTGCCTGAAACTTTGAACGTAATGCGGCTGGATTCGTCAATCATGGAAACCACCTTCGCCCAGCCTTTGCCGGCGGAATGCACCTTGCCCACAAGACCTTCGCCGCAGACCACGACGCTGCCCTCTTTGACACCGCTTTCCGTGCCCACATTGATGGTGAAAATATTCATCCAGTTGGTGCCGTCCATAGATACCACATCAGCAGACACAATATCTCCGCTGCCGCTGATTCCTTTAAAATTCAAAACCTTTGACAGGTTCTTCAGCTCTTTCAGCTCATTTGCCGAAAGGGTCAGTCCCGTCACCTGTTCCTTCAGCTTTTGATTTTCCTCTTTCAGCGCTTCGTTTTCTTCCTGAAGCTCCTGATAGGAGAAAATCCCTGAAACATTGTCGGAAATCCCCCCGGCTACTGCTGTAACAGGGCGTTCAATGGCCGTATAGATACGGTTAAAGACGCCGGTTACAATATTGCCGCTTCCTCCGGCAGCCACAGAGCCTACCAAAAACAGCAGACTCAGCAGAATCACTGCCAGAAGAAAACTGATTAACTTGTGTGTTTTAATCCACTTCATACCCTGTTATTCCTATCTTCTATTGATGCTGGTTGCATAGATTTTCAGCTTTTCGATGTTGTTGAGGCTCATGCCTGTACCCAGTGCCACTGCCTCAAAGGCGTTTTCGGCAATATATGCCTTCACGCCGGTTCTCTTTTCAATCATCTGATCCAGATTGTGAATCATACCGCCGCCACCGGAGAGAATCATGCCGTTTGCAGCGATATCCGCAGCGATTTCAGGCGGTGCTTTCTCAATAGTAGCTTTTACACCATCGACGATAATATCCACAGATTCCTGCAGCGCCATCATAATATCTCTGTTGGTAACCTCCAAAATCTTCGGCAGACCGGAAATGATGTCTCTGCCGCTTGCATTTACGGAAGTGATGATTTCGTCGCCGTTTTCATCAAGGTCAAGGCATGCTGCGCCTACCTGAATTTTCAGGTACTCTGCTGTCTTTTCACCGATTAACAGCGCATGTCTTTTTCTCATGTACTGAATGATAGCGTCGTTAAACTTGTCTCCGGCATGACGAATGGAAGAACTTGCAACGATACCGCCCAGTGCGATAATGGCAATATCCGTAGTGCCGCCTCCGATATCGGCAATCATGCAGGCAGTGGAGCTGTCCACATCAAGACCTGCGCCGATTGCAGCTGCCATCGGTTCTTCTAAAATATATACCTCTGATGCACCCATATTTCTAACGGTTTCTTCAACGGCTCTCTTTTCTACTTCGGTGACGCCGCTTGGCACACCGACTACCACACGGAAATTCTTTACCTTGGTCGTTGCCACAGCCTTTTCGATAAAAGCTTTCAGCATATCGGCAGTTCTGTCAAAATCGGAAATAACCCCGTCTTCCAGCGGTCTGATGACGCTGATGTTGGCAGGTGCCTTTCCAATCATATCCTTTGCCTGTGCTCCCACCGCAAGGGTTACACCTCTGCGGTTATCCATTGCAATAACCGAAGGCTCGTTGAGCACAATCCCTTTGTCTTTAATATAAATCAAGGTATTGGCAGTTCCTAAGTCGATTCCCATATCTTTTGCCGAAAATAAGTTAAACATTCTGTTACCTCCAAAAATTCTATCACGTTTACTCCATCAATCCAATTTCTCCCATGCTGAGATACTGTCCGTCGCCGATAATGACGTGGTCGAGAACACGGATTCCCAAAAGCTTTCCGGCTTCTATGAGTCTCTTTGTTGTCGCAACGTCCTGTTCGCTGGGCGTCGGATCTCCGCTGGGATGATTGTGGATAAAGATTACAGCAGCAGCGCTCTTTCTGATTGCCAGCTGGAAGGCTTCTCTCGGATGAATCACAGTACTTGTAAGCTCACCCACAGATACCGAATCAACCGCAAGAATTTCACTCTTGGTGTTGACCAGTACTGATTTGAAGTGTTCCTTTTTCTGATAACGGAGTTCTTCCATGAAAAGCTGCGCAACATCTTCTGCACCTCTGATGGTTCTGCGCGCCTTCGGTATACTCACCGCTATGCGTTTTCCCAGCTCGATTGCGCCAAGAATACTGCAGGCTTTGGAAGGTCCGATACCCTCAATCTTAAGAAGATCCTCCAGGGTGCAGCCGCCTAACTGGCTGATGCCGCCTGAAAATGCCGAAAGCACATCTTCTCCAAGACCGATTGCTGACTTGTTTTTCGTGCCTGTATGGAGAATCAGCGCAAGAAGCTCGGCGCTGGACAACTTGTCCACTCCGGCCCTGCAGGCTTTCTCAACAGGTCTTTCATTTTCGGGCAATAATTTTATTTGCATATGTCTTCCTCTCTATGCTGATAAAATCTGCCGTATCAATTTCCAATCCATTTTGAATTAATCGCAAAATATCACTATAAATTATATCATTATTTGTCACCCCTTACAAGCAAAAGACCTTATATTTTTGTGAAAGACGGGTAAAATATTTATTGAGAAAACGTGACGAGGAGGTTTTATTATGAGTCAATGTTGTAATCAGAAAATCAACTGCACCGTTACCCAGTGCAAACACATCGCAGGTGACGGCAGCCACTGCTCTTTAGAAGCAATCACCGTAGGCACTCACGAGGCTAATCCGACCCAGTGCCAGTGCACAGACTGCATGTCTTTCCAGGTAAAATAAAAGTAGTCATGCACTTTGCCCTCTCTTTTCGCATATAGTAAAATTCGAAGAGGGGGTTACATATATGAGCAGTTCCTTTCCACTGCCACTTTCAGAAAATGAAGAAAAAATGTACGTTGAAATGATGGAAGCTGGCGACCCCTTGGCGAAAGACGTTTTAATCGAGAGAAATCTCCGTCTGGTCGCCCACATTGCCAGAAAATACACCGGCGGAAATACGCCCCTTGAAGATTTAATTTCGATTGGCTCCATCGGCCTGATTAAAGCCATCAATACCTACACCAGCAAAAAAGCCGCAAGACTTGCAACCTATGCGGCAAGATGTATCGAAAACGAAATTCTGATGAACATTCGTGCCTCCAAAAAGAACAAACAGGAAGTATCCATCAGTCTTCCCATCGGCACCGACAAAGACGGAAATGAAATCAGTCTCAACGATATTCTGGGCACAGACCCCGATGAAATTGTCGACAATCTCAACCTTAAATTCCAGATCAAAGAGCTTTACGACATCATAGACCGGGTGCTGACCCGGCGAGAAAAGGAAATCATCTATCTGCGCTACGGGCTTTGCGGAAAAGAGGCGAAGACCCAGAGAGAAATCGCCTCTGCCATGAACATCAGCCGTTCCTATGTTTCCAGAATTGAAAAGCGTGCCCTGGAAAAGCTGCGGGACGGATTTCATCAGTAAAGAAAATTCATAATTTCTTCAAAGACAGGAAGTGCAGAACGGCTTCCTGTCTTTCCGTTTTCTGCAATTACCGTAACCGTATACTCCGGCGAATCGACAGGAAAATATCCCGTAAACCAGCCGTGAACCGTATAGGTTTCATCTTCTCCCGCTTCAGCAGAGCCTGTTTTACCTGCCCCCTTTGTGTGAAAAATTCCTCCGGACGCTGTGCCTTTTTCGCATACCGCCTCCATCATCGTGCCGATTTTTCTTGCGGTAACCTCGTTCATCACCCGAACGCCTTTGTCCGCTTCACCTTCACCGCCCATGAGAAGGGTCGTCTGATAATCCACACCGCCCGATGCGATGATATTGGTCATCTTTGCGATTTGCAGCGGTGTAACGAGAAGGCTTCCCTGCCCGATGGCAAAATTGGAAAGTCCTCTGCCGCCCCTCTCGCTTTCGGCAGGCAGCTGTCCTTCTTCTTCATCGGGAAATCCGGAAATCACAGCCTTTCCAAAACCCATTCTCTGCGCCATCTCCGCAATATTTTCATCTCCTGTTTTCTCCGCCAGATGGGCAAAAAATCCGTTGCACGACATGGCGAAAGCCTCCTCAAAATCCACCGTTCCGTGCCCTTTTGGGTGGTCGTCGCAGACCAGCTTTACGCCGCCCACCTCCGCTGTGCCGGTGCAGTCATAGGTTTCATCTAAATCGGAAGCTCCGCTTTCAAGGGCCGCTGCCGCCACCACGATTTTAAACACTGAACCGGGCGGATACAGCCCTTGGGTCGCTTTGTTGACAAGCTCGCCCTGCCCGGAAAACAGATAGTCCTCCACCTGATTGGGATTGAAAGTCGGCGCACTTGCCATGGCAAGAATCTGGCCGCTGCCCGGTTTCATCACGACCACCGCACCGGAAATATTCTTTTCCTTTAAGACCCGTTCCACCTTTTCCTGCAAAGCGCTGTCGATGGTCGTAACCACCGCCGACGGGTCGATAAAAGTGCGCCCCGTAGTCTGGCTGACGCCGATCCCTCCGATAGGCGCTCCGATGCCGTTTCCCATCATCAAAAGCTTCGCTCCTGCCCCTGACAGGCGATACTGAAACATCTTTTCAAGACCGGACGCACCGACTCTGTCCTCACCGCTGACGTAGCCGATTAAATGGACCGCAATCTGCTCATCTTCGTACCTGCTGCCAAGACAAAAGCCGTAGGCTTTGTAGCGTGAAATCAAGGTTTCCGCAGCTTCTTTGTCGTAACGCTGCGTCTTATACACCACATAGCCGCCGTCCTTTGCGCCGGCCTCCTCTGCCTGAAGCCGCCTCATCAAAAGAAAAAATCCGCCGTCGCACCGCTTTTCCTCCACCAGATAATAGTAGCTGCACCCACTATCTGTAAGAGGAAGCAGATTTCTGTCGTAGATAGTGCCTCGCCGGTTCACCGTCTGCACGGAAATGACCTGCTGCCCAAGTGCCCCTTCCGTCAGCTCCTGGCCGCACAAAACCTGAATGTAGTACAGCCTGCCGGCCAGCGCAAGAAAAAGCGTCAGCCCTGCAATTCCTATCATTCTAACCCGCCTGCCGTACCTTTTTACCATATCGTTCCTCCCACGAAAAAAGACTTTGCAAATAGTTTTTCCGCAAAGTCTTTGGTTATACATAAAATCAATGGTTTCAGATGATTTCAGATGGTTTTAGATACGGTGCATGAACAGGCCGCTTCCCAGTTTCGGTTCAAACCAGGTGGATTTAGGCGGCATGATTTCTCCGCAGTCTGCGATGTTCATCAGCTCCGCCATCGTCACAGGATATACGGCAAATGCCAGCTTCATATCGCTGTCTGCACGGCGTTTCAGCTCCTCAAGGCCTCTGATTCCGCCGATAAAATCGATTCGTTTATCGGTGCGTGGATCAGAAATTCCAAGGAGCGGTTCAAGGACATGATTCTGCAAAATAGAAACGTCCAGTGCGCCGATTACATCATCAGGCACCAATGCCTCTTTTGCTTTCATGCTATACCACATTCCCTCCAAATACATGGAAAACTCGTGGGTCTGCTGTGGTCTGTAGCTTTCGCTGCCTTTTTCTGACACCTCAAAACCTGCTTCTTCCACTTTCTTTAAAAATTCCGCCGCAGTATAGCCGTTTAAATCTTTCACCACTCTGTTGTAGTCAAAAATTTTGAGCTGGCTGTCAGGGAAAATTACCGCCATGAAATAGTTAAATTCCTCCTCGCCGGTGTAATCAGGACATGCCTCTCTTCGTTTCATGCCCACTTTGTAGGCAGAAGCGCTTCTGTGATGTCCGTCGGCGATGTATAGCGCCGGCACTTCCTCAAAATCCTTGCAAAGGGCTTTGATTACAGCCTCCTCGTCCACAACCCAAAGGCTATGACCGATGCCGTCACCTGTAGTTAAATCGTAAACAGGCCTATGCTCTTTCGTGTATGTTTCAACGACTGCGTCGATGTCGCAGTGATCATGATAGGTCAAAAAAATCGGTTCTGTGTTGGCGCTGCAGATATCAAAATGGTTAATTCGATCCTGCTCCTTTTCGACTCTGGTCAGCTCGTGTTTCTTGATATCGTTGTTTGCGTAAGCGTCAATGCTGCAGCAGCCTACGATACCGGTTTGAAATCTGCCGTCCATCTGCTGTCTGTAGATATACAGGGCCGGCTTTTCCTCCTCCATCAGCACGCCGCTTTTCAGAAAAGCCTCGATATTGTCTCTGCCTTTTTCGTAAACCTCTCTGCTGTACGGATCGGTTTCCTTGGGCAAATCAATTTCGGCTCTGCTGATATGCAGAAAACTGTCCGGATTTCCCGCCGCCATCTGTGCCGCTTCCTCTCTGTTCATTACATCATAAGGCAGGGCAATGACGCGCTCTGCTTTTTCTGCTTCTGGTCTGATTGCCCTGAAAGGTCTGACTGTCGCCATCACTTGTTCATCTCCTTGCTGATAAAATCTATTACTTCTTCGATTCCCATTTCTGTGGTATCCAGTTCCAAAGCGTCCTCCGCTTTCTTCAGCGGATTGATTTCTCTGGTGGAATCATTGTGGTCTCTCTGTTTGATATCTGCAAGAACTTTCTCGTAGGTGACGTCTTCACCCTTTGCAATCAGCTCTTTGTACCGTCTGTTTGCTCTCTCCTCCGCTGTTGCGGTAATGTAAAACTTGAATTCTGCGTCAGGAAATACCACCGTACCGATATCTCTTCCGTCCATGATGACGCTTTTCTTTTCGCCCATCTTCTGCTGCTGTTCTGTCAGCTTGGCTCTGACAACGCCAAGGGCCGAGCAGTCGGAAGCCTGCTTGGAAATTTCTTCCGTTCTGATTCTGTCGTTGATATTCTCGCCGTCCAGATAGATATTTCCTCCCGAAAAATCAATTTCGGTTTCCTTTAACATCTCTGTAATAGCGGCAATATCGTCCATGGCGATACCCTTTTGCAGCATTTTGTATCCCACGGCTCTATACATAGCGCCTGTGTCGATATAGTCTATGCAAAGTTTCTTTGCGATGGCCTTGGCAATGGTGCTCTTTCCTGCGCCGCTGGGCCCGTCCATCGCAATTCTGATAATTTCTTTCATTGCTTTCTCCTGTATTTTACTTGTTTCCAATGAGTTTCTCAATTTCCTTGATGAAAGTGTTCACGTCGGTGAACTGGCGGTATACCGACGCAAATCTAACGTAAGCAACCTCGTCCAGCTTTTTCAGCTGCTCCATAATCAGTTCCCCGATGAAAGTGCTCTCCACTTCTTTTTCCATCAAATTGTTCAGTCCCCGCTCAATTTCGCTGACGATTCTTTCAATGTCAGCCATGGCAACGGGACGTTTCTCACATGCCTTGATAATGCCGTTCATCACTTTATTTCTGTCAAAGGACTCCCTGCGGCCGTCCTTTTTAATAATCATGATGATGGACTCTTCGACTTTCTCGTAGGTGGTAAAGCGTTTACCGCACTTCTCGCAGCCTCGTCTTCTTCTAATTGCATGTCCTTCCTCTGTCGGTCTGGAATCGATTACCTTAGTATCCGGATTCTCACAGTATGGGCATTTCATCTGGCACTCCTCCTTGATTCTTCCCCTGAAAACATTTTACCTTTTTATTTTACTACATATTGTGGTTTTTGCAACAAAAAATCTTCAGTACCCTTCTAAATCTACCAGCACCACATCATCACCGATGGTTCTGATCCTGTCCCATTTTATGACAAAATCATCCTCTCTACTCCCGAAAAATCGAAACAGCCCTCTTTCCGCCGGTATAATCACCCCGTCTATCGTGCCTTTTTCCAGATTCACCTCTATATCATAGATAAAACCGAGACTTCTCCCATCCCGCATATTGATGACTTCCTTGTTCTTCAGTTTGTCCGTACTTAGCATATTGTCCCCCTTTTCCATTTGCTTTAAGCAAAGCCGTATGGTTCAGTATATGCAGGAGCTTTCGGGATATGACTATTGCGGGTAGGTCCTTTCCCTAAATCTATAAGCACGCAAAAAAACTGCCCAATGGACAGTTTTTCGTGCTTTTGGCCAGCGGGGACAGTCCATTGCGCACTTTTGCTTTGCAAAACTGCCGTGCTTGCCTCCCTCTTCGGTCTGCTGCGCACCTTATGCCTGAACAACTCTCCACCGGAGACTTGTTCTTTACGGCATAAGCCTTTCGGTTCAAGTCCTGTCCCTAATCTATAGCACGAAAAAAAGGCTCTATGTCAAATGTTGGGGTGAAACTCAATCTAAAAAAATTTAAAGCAACCGGGGAGACAGCATGAAAGCTGTCTCTTTTGGTTAATATTGAATCATGGAATGCAGAATTCTTTTCTTAAATCTTTCGTAGTTTCTCATGCCGTAAGATACTCTTTTGATAACTTTAATCCGATTGTTACAGCCTTCGGTATACCCATTAGAAAATGGTACAGCAAAGGCATTTAAGATTTCTCTCTCCCAGTTTGTGTAGGTGTCAGCGACTTTATTGAATGGAGCAAGATTTGCAGCCTGTACAGCCATTCTAAATGCTAGAAGCCTTTTCTTTGCGGTATAAATATCTGGGGAATCAAATAAATCGTATGCCAGTTCTTTCAAATGATATGCCTGCGCCAGTTCTTTAGATAATGTGAGCATATTGGCTACTTGTTCGAGTTCTTCAGGCTTCAGTTTCTTTTTATGCTTGATTAAAAGTGTTCTGGACCGTTTGAAGTATTTTCGTCTGCTGTTGTAAAAGTTCTTTTGTACTTCTTTTCGAACTTGTTCTAAAGCATAAATGGCAAGTCTTAGGGCATGGAACTTATCCGCTACGATTTCAGCCTTTGGAAATGCTGTTTGGATCACGCTTTTAAATAATGTGCTTAGATCCATGACGATATATTTTACGTTGTTCCGATTCGTGAAGCTTGCAAAGTATTTGTATAGATCATCGCTTTTTCTGCTTGGAAGAATATCCAGGACTTTCTTTTCTTTCGGATTCGTTAGAATGCATTGAAATTTTCTGCCTCCAGTATTGCCACTGAATTCATCAATTGCAATGACTGGTGGAAGAGCTAAACATGGATAGTTTACTTGATCCAAAATGCGGGTGATGGTTGAGGATGAAACATTTAACCTTTCTGCAATGGACTTCATAGAGGCGGTTTTAGCCAGTTCTGAAAGTGCGATTGCCCATAAAGCGTTGGTAGTTCTTTGATATTTGGGAAGAAACGGGATGGTTTCAAAGAATTTCTTGCCACAGTTTTTGCAAATATGACGTCTTTTACGAATGGCAAGGATTACGGGCGTATCACCTATGGGAATATGTTTCACTCTCTGAGTTCTGTAATCATGTACTTTTGAAGTATGCGTTTTGCATCTGGGACACGTATGAATTCTTTGATGCATGGTGATATGTACGATATAAGTCCCGTTGGCAAATTCAATTTTTTTCGTAATTGCGTCTTCCAATCCTAAGAGTTTTTCGGTATAATTGTAGTTGAGCATAGCGCACCTCCGTATAATTGGGTTTGGTCACTTTAATTGTATCTGAGATTGTGCTTATGCTCAACTTTTTTGTAAAAGAAAATGTTGAAGTAGCTTTGCCACCCCAACATTTATTATAGAACCGAAAA
>JAAGKN010000499.1_pt1 | contig 58240 bp, 46 predicted proteins | sample 6206371 | NCBI WGS metagenome assembly JAAGKN01 (sample SAMN11533720, study PRJNA540317) | gut metagenome | isolation source: fecal pellets from male and female animal of same cohort | host: Peromyscus leucopus | place: USA:CA | collected 2017 | reverse complement strand
AAGCAACGTCAATTGACGTTGCTTTTTACTTAACGGCAAACTGCCCGTTGCTTACGGCAAACCGTATTAAGCAGACTTAATTTAAAATTTCCAACCGCAATACGCCTTTTAAATCCACTCTAACATGCATCAGCCATTCATCCATAGAGCGCCCAGTCGAAACTGTATTTGCGGTACAGACGAGCGGAATTGACGTAGCATTTAACACTCAATAGCGGGTTTGAATAGGCACACCATGATTAACAACATCAAAAAAATGACGGACAAAAATTTGTCCGTCATTTTTTTGTAGCAAATCAACCGTTAGCTTCGGTAAAGCCTAAAACCAAATTTTCAAGCTGTTCGTAGTCATGGAACGACTGCGTGCTGTTGTACACGACTACTCCCTGTTCGTCAACTATAACCGTCATCGGCCACAAGGATTTACCGCCCAACATTTCATAAACGTCTGATGTCGATTCTTCGGCAGTGTCCTGCGCAAAAGTCAACGTATAGTCGCCCCAATTCTTGGCAATATACTGTTCGACGTTTTGCGTAACGTTACCGCTGTGAATAGCAACTATATTTACTTCGGGATGCTTTTCCGCCAGTTCGTTGAAGTACGGTATCTCCGCCACGCACGGCGTACACCATGTCGCCCAGAAGTTTATTACGGTAAGCTTACCTCGATGCTCGTACAATGTAAAGTCGTCATTTGAGCCGTACAACGCGATAGTAAAGTCGGGAGCTACTTGTCCAACCTCGTATCCTATGTCGCCGGGAGGCCCGTCTGGCGACTTAGAAACGTCGATAAAGTTGTAGTAAACAAACGCGCCCACAAGCACGGCCAACGCCAATATCCAGGCAGTAAGCTCCAACCAGAATTTAACGTCTTTTTTACCTAACTTACGTTTGTTGATAGCCTGTACGTCCACTTGCTCGGGTTCGGCAGCAGTCTGTTCGGTCAAGTCCAACTCCTGCTCGGAGGATTTGAGCTTAAACAGCTTTGCGCCTTTCCAGGCAATCGCTTTGGTCGGACACACCGACATACATTGACCGCATTGTATGCATTCGTGGTCGCCCACGCACTTTACGTCCATTTTGCACACGGAAACGCACTTTCCGCAGTTTGTACAGGCGTTCTGATCTACCTGCACGCCTATCAGAGCAAACTTGTTAAAGAAGCCGTAAATAGCTCCAAGCGGGCAAAAGAACCTACAAAAGAAACGGAATATAAAGATCGACGCCGCTATAAACACTACAAGCAACGAAAACTTCCAGACAAACTGGCCGCCAAGCATACCGAACATATCGGCATTGTCAGGATGCAAAAGTAATCCTATCGCGCCGCCTAATGTCCCCGCAGGACAGATATACTTACAAAATGCAGGCAACGGTACGTCGCGCAATGCGTACATAAGGGGAATGATCAGCACCAGCAACACCAGCAACACGTACTTAAAGTAGGACATCACACGCGTAAAGCGGTTCTTCTTCAACTTAGGAGTACGTATCATGTACAGCAGTTCCTGTCCCAAGCCTACGGGACACAGAAAACCGCATATCGTGCGAGCTAACATCAATCCGTACAAAGCCAGTATTCCGATTATGTAATACGGCGCTCGGGTGTTGCTTTCCGCAAGCGCGTTTTGCAACGCGCCCAACGGACACGCTCCTACCGCCCCCGGACAGGAATAGCAATTAAGTCCCGGCACGCACGTGTATTTAGTGGTAGAGCTTGTGTAGATACTGCCCGAGATAAACCCCTTGATATTGGCGTTGTACAGCAGCGCGGCATAGATCTGAATAAGCCGCCGCTTGCTGGGCTTGTGTATCGCCCACCATTCCTTAAAGGTGCGACGCGGACGTTTAACTTTCGTTTTAGACAGTGCCATATCGCCCTCCTAACCTAAACCTATGCACTCGGTGCATATATTAATTGCTTTGATCAATACGTCTCGCGCTCCGCCGTTAATTAGCGCCCAACACGATGAACGTTACCGCAACGGCGAACACAACTCCGCGCACCACCCACAAGGTGACGTTACTGTTTAGCAGCTTACGCGCGTCTTCAACAAAACGCTGCAATTGCGTAGGAACAGACGGTTCGCGGTTGCCTAGCCTGATAAGCGTTTTGATTTCCGTAACACGTTTTTTTGCAATAATACCGCTCAACGCCGCAGCCACGATCAAAACTACGAATGCTGTAATCACCCAAGGCAATACGTGCTGCACTAGCGCAAAAATTTCGCCAGTGATGTTTTCGCTTAGAAAATGCGCTGTGTTAAGCATGTAACAAAGAGTAGCAATGATACACGCCAACAACAACGCGCCTGTAACCGACCACAACGCAATGCGGTAAGTATTCAGTTTGTTGTAACGTGCGAGCGCCGTTTCGTATTCCTCTCCGACGCCTCCCGCAGGAAGCTTGGTTTCCAAAAGCTTGGCGGTGTGTTCGCTTGTTACCCTGGCGCGAACATCATACAGCGGAAATACTATTCCCGCGGCAATTGCAACAATAAGTATAACAAACGGCGCGATAAACGCCCTCAGGCGTTCCGCCACACGTTCGCGCGTGAATATTACGCCGCTGTCGCGATTGGAAAAATAGATATCGGCCGCCACGCATATAAGCGCAATGCTTACCGCCACTATGAACAATCCCAAAACGATAGCGTATATTTGCTGAATTTTTTCCTTTTTAACCACAGGCTTGTTCCTTGTAAAATTTTTATTATTCTATCACCATGTCGGCATTTTTGTCAAGCCGAAGCCGTTACGAATTGACTATATCCCCTACGCCGTTAAGTATCAGACGGGGACGGAACGGAAAACGGTTTACCGTATCGCGCGAAGATACACCGGACAGCACCAATATCGGGTCGAGACCGCTTTCCATTGCGGCAATGATATCGGTATCCATACGGTCGCCTATCATCGCTACGTCGGGCGAATGTATGTCTACCTTGTGGAAGCGATCCATCGCAGCGCGCATCATCAGCGGATTAGGCTTGCCTACATAATATGCTTTACGCCCCGTAGCGTACTCTATGGGGGCAACCAACGCCTTGCAGGCGGGTATTTCGCCGTGCTCGGTAGGCGTGGTCAGGTCGCTGTTTGTACCGATAAGGCGCGCTCCTTTATTTACAAGCGCGGTAGCCTTTTTGATATTTTCAAAATTGTAATTTTCTGTTTCGCCTATAACGACAAACTCGGGATCGACGTCGTTAAGAGTGATTCCCACATCGTACAACGCGTTGGTAAGACCTGCGTCCCCGATAACGTACGCGGTCGACGCGCCTTGCGCCTTCAAAAAGCTTGCAGTTGCAAGCGCTGCCGTGTGGAAGTTCTGCTCCCAGATATCCAATCCCATGCGAGCCAGCTTTTGCTGCAGCTCCTTGGGCGACTTTTGACTGTTGTTAGTCAAAAACAAAAACTTCTTATCGTTTTTGATAAGCCAGTCGACAAATTCCTTTACTCCCGAAAGCAACGTGTTACCATGATAGATAACTCCGTCCATATCGCAGATAAAACCTTTTTTTTCTCTCAAACTTTCCATAATTCTTCTCTCCTACTCCTATTTATATGATCACAAGCGCTTGTAAAAATACAAAAGCTTGCTATTTGACATTTAGTACGCTTAAATTGTACTATACATCAAAAAAAAAGTAAAGTTTATAGCATACCCGCCTTTTAAATTATTTACTTCAAACGTGCAACAATTTAGGCAAAACACTTTACTTGCGTGCCATTTTGTGATAGAATAATTGGGCAAGCGAATACAAGCATCAACCGGAACTTTGGAGAAATACCCAAGTGGCCGAAGGGGCGCCCCTGCTAAGGGTGTAGTACGTGTAAGCGTCGCGAGGGTTCAAATCCCTCTTTCTCCGCCAATAAGAAAAGCACCCTATTTGAGGGTGCTTTTTGAAAAAGTGGAGTTTGGGCTTTCAGGCGTAGTACAACATCAGGTTTTTGTGATGCATGGCGTTGAATATCTCTTCTTCTGTTGGAGTGCGTGCCAAATCGGGAAGAAGTTGCACAAGTTCAAGTGTTGTCATCTGATAAATCTGCAAGTTTTCAACTGTTTGCGGATTTTTCAGAAGTTTTTTGACTTTGCGCCATTTGGTTGCTGTTAAATTCTTGATTTCTTTGCCTGTGACATCATAGAATTTGCAAGTAGCCTTTTTGCCTTTTCCCGGGACGGCGATGGTAATATCGCGAGAGCTATTGAGAAGGATAGCCCCTTCGGGAAGCTGCCATAGTTTTTCGCCGGTGTAGGAATAAACCTCCCAGATGCTGTCTGTGGCAACGAACAGAGCCGCCGAGGTTATCTGAGATGCCTGACAACGAATGAGCTCTTTTCCGGGGAAATAATACGCGGTTGTTTCGCCGGAAATGCAACGGTAGTAGCTGTTGTCACCATTTTGAAGTTTATCATAACTTTCAAAAGTGCCGTACTCTGTACCATACTGTCCAAAGAGACTGGTTGAGCCGTCTTTGCCGGTGCAGAAGATGAGGTGTTCATCTGCGGTGACAGAGATGTAATCGGCAGGTGCGACGAGGACGGTGCCTTTTTTGTTTTTGACGCCGAGTAGAACATCATCATCAGTTTCGCCCGGTGCGGTGAAGCTGATCAGATTGTTGTTAATCGGAGTTTCGGTGGATTTGAATCCACAACCGGTCACAAGCACTGCGAGTAAACCGATGAGTAGCAATGAAAGCTGTTTCATACTGATAGGAAAAATTATTTAAAGATATAAGAATAAACTATTATCAGTTTGTTATTATACACAAAAAAATGGAAAAAGCAACAGCTTTTGTATAAAAAATAACGGAGATTGACATTCTTTAACAATAAATTATACTCCTTTTCAAATTGTTATACGGGGGTATCGGAATTATGAATACGCATATTGATATATCAGCAGAGCTACGGACGTTATATCCGCAAATTAATCTAGGAACTTTGCGTTATACAGCTGATGTTATGTCTTATTCAAAAGAGTTAGATGAAAAGCTGTTTGAAACTATAAATGAATTACAACAACGCTATAAATTGGAAGATATTGCCAAATTGCCCCAGATTGCGGCAACAAGAACAGCCTATAAAGCATTTGGAAAAGCGCCGAGTGAATATCGTAATTCTGCTGAGGCAATGTTGCGGCGGATTGTTAAAGGTTTGGGGTTATATAAAATCAACAATGTGGTTGATACGGGGAATTTATTTTCTGTTTTGAGTGGATTTTCAACCGGTTCATATGATTTGAACAAGGTTTGCGGTGATATCTGCCTTAAACACGCAAAGGTTGATTCTCATTATGAAGGAATTGGTAAGGCTTGCGTTAATATTGGTAATTTACCGGTGTTGTTTGATGATGTCGGAGCTTTCGGTAACCCCTGCTCTGACAGTCAGCGGACTATGGTGACAGAAGGTAAACGGGAGATTTTATCTGTTATCTATTCGTTTGGTAGTAAAGAAGATTTAAGTATGGCACTTGATGACTATGAAAGGCTTTTGCAGTTATATTGCTCTGCGGATATTACGGAAAAGCGCATTATTTTATAATTTGAGCAAACAAAAAGAACCGAAACTTTGAGATGAGTTTCGGTTCTTTTAATTTAGAGTTAGAGATACGGGGCAAGTGTTTCTACGCTTGCGGCAGTTGCTCCGTTTTCAGTCACTTCCATGTTTTCAAATTGAGATTGCAGTTTTTTCCACTTTGAAGATGTCAGCTTTTTCAGTTTCTTTCCGTCTTTATCATACAAAACATGTGAACGTCCTTCTTCTATGGCGATAACGAAAACATCTTGCCTTTGGATATCACGTATCAGCATGAAATCTTTCGGGATAGTCCATAACAGTTTGCCGAAGTAGTCGCGTATTTGCCATTTCCCGTCAACCAGAAGTAACATGACGTCAATCTCACTGAAAGTCTGTTTGGTGGAGACAATTTCGTCATTTGCCGGAAAGTAGAAGACTTGCAGACCATATTTGCTGCCAAGGTAGTAATTTCCGTTGTCTCTCCAATGAGTGAAAAGGTCAAACACGCCGATTTGTTCACCGTTTGTCTTATAGACATAGAATTTTTCTTTGGGGGAGCGGCATATGATGACATCATTATCACCAGTGATTGCATTGAACTCCGCAGGAGAAACGAGAACATGCCCGCTCTGAGGATTGGTGACACCGGTTAAAATGGTTGTGCCGTCGTCGGCAAGAGTGGTGAAGGTGTTTAAAGATTCGTTTCCCAATAAAGGATTAACTTCCGATTGAAAACCACCACAAGAGCTGAGGGCACATATTGTAAGTACGCTCAGGATGAAAAGAATTTTTTTCATAATTGTTGAGAGATTATATAGTGAATAAAAATTTTTGATGTTCTCAAAGTATAGATGGTAAAATTTTTATATGCAATATATTTTTTGTATAAAATGCAGATATTTTGACAAAATTAATTGGATATTACCTTACATATTGTCTCAATAGTTGTTGTTTTTACCGGATTTTGCTGCATTTCTTTGATGTATTTTTCCTTTTCGGTATATATTTTGTCAAGCATCGGGAATAAAATATCTGGTTTGGCGATATCTTCATCTTTGATAATCTCTGCATAGCCTTTTTTTACAAAACTTTTAGCGTTTAAGGTTTGCTCGCCGCGAGATGATGTATTTGGAAGCGGAACCAGAATCATCGGTTTATGCAGGCTTGCTAGCTCAAAAATAGAATTTGATCCGGCACGGGAGATGACAATATCAGCCAAAGCCAACAAATCTTTTAATTCTTTATCTACATATTCAAATTGGGCATAGCCCTTTCCTTTTAATTCCGGATTAAAACCTGATTTTCCGGCGATATGAATAACCTGATAATGTTTTAACAGTTCCGGCAAGTTTTGAGTTACGGCATTGTTTAGGCTTTTAGCGCCGAGACTGCCGCCGATAATCATAATTGTTTTTTTACCGCTTTTCAAACCTGCAAATTCAGCGCCTTTTTCAGCGTTTCCATTAAATAAACGATCTGAAAGAACCGGACCGACGCAGGAAACTTTTTCTTTTTGTTTAACAGAATTTATTGTTTCAGGGAAAGTCGTGAAAAATGTACTTACAAAAGGCAGGCTTAGTTTATTTGCTAACCCTGGGGTGATATCTGATTCATGCATGAAAATTTTCTTACGGTTAACAAATCCGCCGACGACAACCGGAAAAGAGACGAATCCCCCTTTGGAGAAGATTATGTCCGGATTTTCTTTATGGATAATTGCGCTGGCTTGTAGACATCCCAGCGGAATTTTGACCATATCCGCGATGTTTTTAAGCGAAAAATAGCGTCGTAATTTACCGGTTAGCACGCTTTTATACTGAACATCCGGAAATTGTTTAATTAAGTCTTCTTCCATTCCCCCTTTGGAGCCGATGTAAACAACCTCCCATTTTCTTTCCAGAAACCAAGGAATAAGCGCTAAATTTAAGGTGATATGTCCGGCAGAGCCGCCGCCGGTAAAGATAATTTTAGGCATTTTGTTCTCCTGTTTCTATTGATGAAAGTTCGTTTGTTGCGGAAGACTCCGTTTCATAAGTTAAAAGTAAATCATCATCGCTTAAAGGGAGGTTAATGCTTTTATTATTTTTAGCTCCGAGAAGACGCATTTTCTCTGCCTGAGACAAAGCCCCGCCCCTGCCGGTGAGTTTGGTTATTGCATTATGATAAGCTGTATCTGCTTGTCTGATGCCATTATCTATCTTTTTCATATCATCCATAAAGGCGGCCAGTTTGTCATATATTTTTCCGCCGAGTTCAGCGATTTTTTGCACATTGCGGTTTTGACTGTCTATCCGCCAAAGGTTTTCTACCGTACGCAAGGTTGGTAACAGCGAAAGCGGTGTTGCCAAAACAACATTACGACGATATGCGTAATCATAAAGCTGATTATCTGTTTCCAGCGCTGCAATATAGGCACTTTCTACCGGAATAAACATAATGACATAATTAAGTGCGTTTTCTTTCATTAGTTTTTGGTATTCTTTGGCGGCTAATTCATCTATATGTGCTTTCAAACTTTGTACGTTCTTCTGCAAAAATTTTTGTTGTTCGGTTTCATTTTCAGCGTTGACTGCGGAAAGATAATCCACCAGAGAGACTTTGGAATCTATAATGATGACACGATTTTCAGGCAGATGTACAATAACATCAGGACGAAAGATGTTTTTATCATCATCATGGAATGTTTCCTGAGTTTCATAGTCTATCCCTTTGCGTAAGCCGGAAATCTCTAAAATGCGGTTAAGTTGGCATTCGCCCCAGTTACCTTGCGCCTTTTTTCCGCCCTTTAAAGCTTCGGCGAGATTTTCAGCGTCTTTACTTAATGTTTTATTGAGTTCGGATAAGGCTTTGAGTTGTTCGTCCAGACCGGATTTGTTTTTCACGCTTTCCTCTCGGGCTGCTACTACTTCTGACTTGAAAGATTTTAATTGCTCTGTAAACGGGGAAATAATTGCCGAGAGGGTGTTTTTCTGTTCGGAAGCAAAACTTTCGTGCTGGGTACGGATAATCTCAGAAGAAATATTTTTGAATTTTAAAGTTAAATCCTCTTTAATTTGTTCTAAATAGTTTATTTTTTCTGCCATTGTTTCTTCACGTACAGCAGCTGAGGCTTTCAGCAGGTTGTATTCCCGCTCAACGGATAAAATAACAGCGTGTAAATCGGTGTTTTCTGCCTTGGCTGCTTTGATTTGTTCCTCTAAATCGGCGAATCGTTGAGTAAGAACGGCATATTTTGTGTTTATGTTATTGTAATTTATTGATTTTATACATAAAAGTGTTAGTAGGATAAATGTAAAAAAAACAATAAAAATTAGTGTGTATAGGTATTCCTGTGGTAAATTATATAGAATCATGGTAAAGCTTTCACAAAAAATTTGAATAAATTATACTTTTTTATTTTATTTTTTACAATTCTTTTGATACACAACTGTATATAAAATATACGGAAAATCTTGCTTTTTGCGGAAAATGAAATTTTTTATAATGTGAGCATATAATTATTTATTATTTTATCCCTATTGATAGCGAATTAAATACAATGGTGAGTAAAATATTTATTGCATTTAAATATAATCAAGTGTATCGTAACTTCATAATATGCTAATTTATATTAGAATAATTTGACTAACAACTTTTTTAGGAGAAAACGGATGCGTTCGCTTGAAAATGAATGCGGTGCCAGAAATACTTTTGGTTATTATGATATAAAAGCAAGGGAAATTGTATTAAGACATCCTTGTCAGAAAAAAGGTGATATTGAAGAAGCATACAGATGGATGGAGCTTGCCGGACATTTGAAGAAATTTTCTATCGGTATCGGTGCGGTTGAAAACTTTGTTATTGATAATACGACAGACGGTCAGTATTCTGCGGCTCGCGGTGTTATTAAGCAAAATATCATTCCGAATATGTATGCCGATAATGAAATGCTTAGTCAGTCTTTGAACAGGTTGCAAGATAAAAAAGAATTGCGCAGTTTGTTGTTAAAGTGTTTTATCTTTTCAGAAGATCAGGAATTGTTTTCTCTGCTTATAAAAACCATTAAGAATTTATCCGGTTCTCTAATCTATCTTGATTTGACCGGTTGTTACTTCACAGACGAACAACTGATAGATTTGGCTGAGGTTGTTACTAAAACGCATATTGCACATATGATTTGGCCAGAGCCAAGAATGTCTCAAATGGTTTTGGACCAGATTGTTGATAAATTTAAGGCTAATAAGTCGCTTGTTTTATTACGTGGTGTTCCGCTTGAATTGAGTAAAATTGCCACAGCAAACCGTACTTGGTTGTTTGATTTGGGAAGACGGCCGTCTGTTATCGGTGATAATGAAATTGAGTTACTTAAAAAGTATAAAGATTCTGTTCGCCTTGCGATTGCTCATGAAAAACAAGTTTTATGGGATATGGAAAAGGCTATTGAAGCTGTTATTGCCTAAAATTAAAAGTTGTCATTTGTCTGAAAGCGCTCTTTGGGGCGCTTTTTTTTTGTGTGTTTATATCTCTGTACAACGGATATGCATCTCTGGTCAATATTCCTGTTATGAATATTTGTCTAAATTAAAATAAATATTCAGAATGATGAATATTTATGATATTTCAGATTGTTGTGTTGTTTTCTACATGCAGCGTGTGTTTTTTTACTATGTTTATTAACGAATAATATTCATGGTGTGATTTTATGTTTCTTGTGAATGATTTGTGACGGCTTATGTGAATTTGGTCTAAAAGTTTGCGCTTATTTTTCATAAAGAAAAGCCCTGCTCTCGTTGGAGGCAGGACTTCAATTTTGTTTTGAAACTCAGGAAAGTATTATTCCATTTCTGCGCGGATTAAGGCTCTCAATTCATCAATACAGACAAGTTTTTTACTCTTTTTATCCATAAAGTGCCAATATGCCCAACCATTGCAGGTGGTAGAATTTTGTGCTATTGCGCCCATTTGATGAATTGAACCGGAATCGTTCTTGAACTTGATTGTACCATCAGAGCGAACAGTTGCTTTTATCTTCTTTTTCTCATCATATAGCGTATCGCCAGGCGTGATTAATCCCCTTTCTAAAACAGCACCGAACGGAACTTTGGGGAGCTTGCGTTTGCATGTATATTCCAAAGCTGCTTCTGTTGCGCTTGGGACAATTTTGCGTAAGCGTTCTTTGGCGCCTTTAATATATCCGATATCTTTTTCAATACCTATAAATTGGCGGCCGAGGCGTTTAGCCACTGCACCGGTTGTTCCTGTTCCGAAAAACGGATCCAACACAACATCGCCAACGTTTGTAGAGGCCATAATAACGCGATATAACAATGCTTCTGGTTTTTGGGTTGGGTGTAACTTTTCCCCTGTTTCACCATTTTTAAGACGCTCTTTACCAGTGCATAGCGGAATTTCCCATGTTGAACGCATTTGAACGTCTTCATTCATGGCTTTCATTGCTTCATAGTTAAATGTATATTTTGCTTTCGGATTTTTAGTTGCCCAGATAAGTGTTTCATGAGCATTTGTAAAACGTGTTCCTTTGAAATTTGGCATAGGATTAGTTTTGTTCCAGATAATATCATTTAAAATCCAGAAACCTAGATCCTGCATGATATAACCGACACGAAAGATATTATGATATGAACCAATTACCCAAATTGTGCCGTTATCTTTTAATATTCTTCTTGCTTCTTTTAACCACTCTTTGGTGTAACGATCATATTCAGCAATGCTTTCAAAGCTATCCCACTCTTCATACACACCTTTAACATCTGTGTTGTCCGGTCGCTTCAAGGCATCTCCTAACTGTAAATTATACGGAGGATCCGCAAAAATAACATCTATGGAGTTATCTGCAATACGTCGCATAGTTTCCACACAATCGGCATTGATCACAGTATTTAAAATTTTTTCTAAATTATATTGGCTCATCTCGGCATTCCTGCAAAAGTGGTGTTGTAAATACCATAGACCCGATTTAGTTATCATAATCTTAACAAGATTAATTTTTTTTGATTTCTTGTAAAACAAGTGGAAAAACAAGGGGGATAGCTTGCATTAACAGCTTTGTGAGGCTATGCTCTGACTAAATTTATTGAAAGGGAAATGAATATGAAAAAAGTGTTTACTGCGTTTCTTTGGGTTTATATGATGTTTGGTGTTGCGCCGATTTCAACAGCTGCTGAAAATAAAAGTTTGACGGCCCCTGCTCCGGAAGAAAATCTTTTGGATAATAAAATTTATTTTTTTGTTCATTCCCTTTGCCAAAATTGTCGGCATGCTTATGTTTATTTAAATACGGTTCATCCGGAATTAAATATCCCTTTAACAGATATGAAATTCAGTCATAATCTGGATTTGTATAAACAATGTGTTAAAAAATTTAATATTTCAAATAAAGAATTAACCTTGCCGCTTATTTGTATGGGAGATAAATATATTATGGGGTGGGACAAAAGCTTTCCTGAAAAGTTTGAACAAGCCCTGCCCGCTTTTCAGGCTCAATCTAAACAATAACACAATCATCGGAGGCTAAATGTTAAGCGATATTGAAATTTCAAACCAAGCTGAATTATTGCGAATCTCTCAGGTTGCAGATAAACTCGGACTGACCGAAGATGATTTGGAACCGTATGGAAAATATAAGGCAAAACTTTCCCGCGCTGTGGTACAAAAGCTTAATACTCAGTTTAAAAGTAAATCTCACGGTAAGCTGATTTTGGTTACGGCAATGACACCGACATCTGCCGGTGAAGGTAAATCTACCGTTTCTATCGGTTTGGCTGACGGATTACAGAAATTAGGCAAAAAAGCTGCGCTATCGCTTCGTGAACCATCATTAGGGCCTTGTTTTGGTATTAAAGGCGGTGCGACTGGTGGCGGATATTCGCAAATTGTCCCTATGGACGAGATAAATCTTAATTTTACCGGTGATATTCATGCGGTTACAGCTGCAAATAATCTGTTAGCCTCTATGATTGATAATCATCTTCATTTTGGTAATGCGTTACGTTTTGGTAAAATTTATTTTCGGCGTTGTTTGGATTTGAATGACAGATCTTTGCGTTCGGTTAAAATTGCCACAGGTGGTCGTGTTAACGGGCAAACCCGCAATGAAGCTTTTAATATTTCTACGGCTTCGGAAATTATGGCAATTCTTTGCCTTGCGGAAGATTTGGAAGATCTGAAAAATAAGCTTGATCGTATTGTTGTCGGTGAAAGTATTGACGGTGAGCCTATTTTTGCTGCCAATTTGAATGCCGGCGGGGCAATGGCGGCTATTCTGAAAGATGCTATCTTGCCAAATTTGGTGCAAACATTAGAACATACGCCGGCCTTTGTTCATGGCGGTCCGTTTGCTAATATTGCTCACGGGACCAGTTCTGTTGCGGCAGCGCGGGTTGCTTTATCCTTAGCTGATTACGTTGTTACCGAAGCCGGTTTCGGGGCTGATTTGGGCGCTGAGAAATTCTTTGATATTTTTGCACGTAAATCCGGTCTGTTTCCTGATGCTGTCGTATTAGTTGCTACGGTTAGAGCCTTAAAACTTCACGGAGGCGCAGATAAAAAACATTTAGACGAAGAAAATATTCGTGCTTTGCGTGACGGTTTTGATAACCTTAAAGTACATATTGCCAATATTCGCAAATTTGGTCATGAACCGATTATAGCCTTAAACCGCTTTGCTTCTGATACGGATTCCGAAATCTTTATAGCCAAAGAAATTTGTCAGGAGCTGGGATGTAAGGCTGTTGTTACCGAAGGGTGGTTAAAAGGTGGCGCTGGGTGTACGGAACTTGGCGAGGCTGTTTTGGAGACACTGCGTACAGCTAAGCCTGTGCGGAAAGTTCTTTATCCTGATGATAAGATTATCATCAATAAAATTACCGCTATTGCGCAGGAAATTTATGGTGCCGGCAAGGTGACTATTTCTACCCCTGCCCGTCGTGATATTGCCCGTTTTACAAATTGGGGTTATGGTAGTTATCCTGTTTGTATTGCTAAAACGCAATATTCTTTTTCACCCGAAAAAACGATGCTTGGTGCACCGACGAACTTCTCGTTTCCTATTCATGAGGTTCGGTTGGCTGCCGGTGCCGGTTTCATTGTTGCGCTTTCAGGGGAAATTAATACAATGCCGGGATTGCCGCGCACACCTATTGCCGAACAAGTAACTGTGGATAAAGACGGTAATATTAAAGGTTTATTTTAATAGAGATGTCATCTAAAAAAAGCTCTGTTTTTTAACAGAGCTTTTTTCTTTACAGACCAGCCAGTTTGTCTTTGGGCTTAACACCCCATTCCGTAACTGTCCAAACCGTGTCTTCATCTTCTTTTTCCAGAATACAAACGCCGCCGGTTCCTACTTTGATATTAAATTCTTCGGCAAACTTCTCAAAATCACCGGTTAAATGAGGTGCAAAACGAATAATTCCGTTAGAGCTGACGAGCATGACGGTTTTACCTTTATAATCACGCTCAACCTCATTAGCAAAGTCTTTCCATGCTTTGATGATTGATTCAACTGAAACATTCCAACCATTTGGAACAATTGCCTCAGCATTCCATTTATCCATAGCATCCTGACCGATACGCGCTAACACCTCTTCTTCGGTTTTAGCTTCATCCGGACCATAATCTATCTCTGTAAAACGCTCGTCGCTTTTTAAGGGAATATCTTTGTCTAGTGCTGCAATAGCTAATCTTGCCGTTTCTGTTGTGCGCTTCAACGGAGCAGCGAAAACCACAGCGGGAATAAGGCCGCGCATTTTTAAGTATTTACCGATATTGGCGCCGCGCTCTGTTTCAACTAACGGTAAATCAGTCCGCCCACCGACCCTCAGTGGGGTTTGGTCTTTGGTGAATGTATTTCCGTGTCGTGCAATGATAATTCTGGTCGTCATTTATACAAATACCTCCTAAAATTCACCATATTTTTCAAATAATGCCTCGGCGCGCTTTAAATCTTCGGGGGAATCAACACCGCTCATTCCTTCAAAATCGCCATAGTCCACTTTGGCAATCTTAATTTTCATACCATTTTCTAAAAATCTTAACTGCTCTAAACCTTCAAGTTTTTCATAGGAACTCTCTTCTAACTCTTTGAACTTAAATAAAGAATTATATTTATAACCATACAGGCCGATATGTCTTAATACTGGGCTTTTAGCACTTTTTTCACGTAAATCAGCTTCTTTACGGATACCCGGAATAATATTTTTTGAGAACCAAAGGGCATATCCGTTTTTATCTGCCACACAAGTTGTTCCGGAAAACGGTGTAGTCTTTTTACTTTCACGCAGTTTATCCAGCGCTTCCCAACTTAGCTCTGTGCAAGGGGTTACTAAGTCCACACTTGTATCTTCTTCAAATGCTTTGATTAACTCTTCAATGAACCACGGCGGACATACCGGATTATCACCTTGTAAATTAATGATGAATTCCGGTTTTTCTCCTAATATTTTTACAGTTTCGCAAACACGATCAGAGCCGGTTTTGCAGGCTTCACTTGTCATTTGGCATTCTATATTGTGTGCTGCGCAAAAATCAGCAATACGTTCATCTTCTGTGGCGACAACAATCCGTGCTTCGGTATGTGCTGTACCTTTGCGGGCAATTTCAACCACACGCAACAACATTTCTTTTCCGGCAATTTTAGCCAACGGTTTGCCCGGAAAACGCGATGAACCATAGCGTGCCGGAATAACAACAAGAGTTTTTACCATATAAATTTACTCCAAAACATAATACAAATATATATTCATAATGCCTCAACATCAATGTTTGACAAGCATATTGTCAAAGTTGTGCACAATTCTTGCTTACTTTTGTTCTGTTTTTATTCTTTGGTTATTGGGGTGAGCTAAATCTTTGCGTATCATTAATGGGAAATATGGAGTTGCTGTATAATGTTCATTGAGCCAATGTAAATCAAGTTTGTAATAATAAAGCCTCGTCCAGTCAGACATAAAATTCTTTTTTTCTTTTTTATTTGGTAAGTTCTGCCAAATTTTCTCCAAATATTGCTCATAATTCAATATACTGATATTATCTTTAAATATGTTCATATTCGGATATGCGGATACATAAACAAACTTTGGTTTTTGCTCATAGATAATTTTATTAACGTCAAAAGCGGTATCATAACCATATAGAAAAGATGCTACGGGAGCAATATTTCCATAACCAAACCAATAATATGATGGATTGCATCCATATATATTAAAAAAATAAAAGACGTTATTGATGATTGGATCTTGTTTAGTTGTTTCTTGCATTATATAATGATGGGTCGCATAATATTTTAAATAAAGTCGGTTTGGTAGACGATGTGTCCAAATAAAACATCCTCCAATAATAAGCAAAAAGAAGAAAATTTTAGCTCTGGTTGAGCTAAAATAGCTTACAACATATTGAGCAGCAATTAATGCAGAAATTAAATTGATAAAAATAAAATATTGATTATACGGAGCTCCTGTTAAAAATAATCCTCCATATCCGGCAAAAGCTAATCCAGCCAAAATGTTACGGTATTTATTTTGCGTGTTTAAGAAATTTCGTAAAACCAATACTGCTGCAAACGGGAGCATGGCTGTTACCCATAAATCGCGTAATAAACTCCCCTCTCCCATAAATTGCTGCATTTTAAAATTAAGTTCATAGTTAAAGATAAGATATAAATTTAAGCTATTTGTATAGTACAGACATAAATAAAAAAAGAACAAAATGATTACAGGATAGGTTGCTGCTTGAAAAATGTTGTTAAGCGAAATTTTCTTTTTAGTAATAAGAAATAGTATATAAAGAGCTAGACCAAACAATAACAAAAGGATTTTTTGTAAAAATAAAAAAGATATTGTAAATAAACTAAATGCGACAGATAAATCTGTTTGTTTATTATATTCTAAATAGCGAAAGAAATATAATAATCCCCATATAAATGCGGCAAGCATGAATGAATCAGGCTGTAATTCATAAAAAAGAAACAAGTTATCAGGAATAATGAAATAAAAGATTACTCCTAAAATAACCGCTTTACCAGAAATATTTAGGAAATTTCGGGCAATTTTCCACAGTCCTGTAAAACATAAGATATAAATACAGGCTGAAATTACTCTACTTATATATAAAATAAGTGCATTATTATAAAAAGTAGCAACAATCGGCGCCAGCAAATACCATAACAAAGGATTGTGGTGTTCAAAAAAATCGCGATAAGGGACATTTCCCTGCCAAACTAACCAAGCTGCATGTAGATGTTCGGCATGGTCCATACACAAATAGTGATTAATGAACACATAGAAAGCAAGCAACAATTCTACTGAACATAGAACAGTTATACAATAATTTAGTTTGAGATTAGATTTTTTCATCGCCTATTGTAGTCTCGTTCCGTATTTAATACCATAATGATATTGTTATTATTGTTTGTGTTTTCATTAATTGCCATAATCATATTTTCAGACATAAAATCGCGCACATATCTTACGTTTTCATAACTATGGGCAGCTTTTTCCTGCATTTTATTATAAACGCTTCTGAAATTATTATAATATTTACAAAAGCCGTCTTCTGCGATAATCGGAATATCATTTCCCCTAGGATCCTTTTTATATTTTCCGTTTTTATCTTTTTCGCAAGGTAATATTTCATGTAAATCTAACCGATATAATGCGCAATTCAAATACCCTTTATCTGAAAGTTCATAAATCGGCATATCTAATAAATCTTTTGCAGTACATTTTCCTGTCAAACAAGCGTTTAAGATATAAGCTCTTTTCAGCACGCCTTTTTGTTGTCTGAATCCGGTTAATTTACGTGATTTTTCAGTCAGTGATTCATTTTTTTGGATAGATTTATAAAATTCTGATTTTGCAAGAGCATTTTCACCAATACAGAATCCGAAACCAATACAGGCCATCAGCTCACCGTCAGAACATTTGCGGCCGAGTTTATCCCCTAAATGTTTCAGCATTTTACAGTCAATAAAGCGCCATTTTTGATTCATTGATTCACTTGATGAGATTGTTTCTCCCATTTGTACCGGAATTTCTTTTCCATTATCATCCAGATAAAAGGTTGTTCCAGAACCAATTGTTTCCTGTCCAACGCCATCTTTAAAGGCATTATCGGCATATCCTTCAAGGGCAACAAGCATGGCAGTAATTTCTGGTTTCAGCTCCATAATACGTTGAATATTGCCAAAGCTGTCAGAGTGTTCTTTGCCCATAAAGTCAACATAAACGCCGTCATGTCCGGCGTAATGATACGCTTCAACACGTGTGCTGTCTAATTCAGTTTGTTCAGTATTTTCATTGCATCCCTTATTAAATAATGTGCTTCCACCCAATGCACTTAATCCGATAAGTAAAGAAACACCCACAGTATTTTTTTTCTTTCGTACGGTATCTTTTGTTTTGGTTATCAACTGCTCAATTTTAGTCGTGATTTCTTTGGCAGAGATACCGAAAGTCTGACTTTTCTTTTTTGGGGCTTGTGCTGCCACTTGTTGAACTTTTCGCAGTTGATGTTCCTTTTCTTTTTGCTCAATCCGCTCTATGGTGTTTAGATATTTATTGGCAGCGGCCATAGAAAAGTTAGTTAGTCCAGCCTGATATCCTCGGGAGCGTATATCGCGGTGTGCTTCAATAATGATGTCGTATTTATTTTGTGCTGTTTGTTCAACATATTTAGCCAGATATTGGGCTGAAATATTTTCTTTGCGATGTGAAAATGGCACCACGAAACGTTCGCCATTATGTTCTTCTGTTCGTACGGTTAACCCCGCCTCGCGATATTTTTGTTCTTCTTTGTGCTGAAAATCCAGTAAATCTTGTTTAAAAAGATTGATAGCATCTGTTTCACTTAGTCCGGCTTTTCTATATCTGTACGGAACAACAAATGTTGCCTCACCAACACCAGCTAATAAAAAATCATCGGTTCCGTGTTGCAGGTGTTCTTCAACCAAGTAACGATCGTTTGCGGTGAAACTTTCTTCTAATTCTATCACTTATTTCCTCCCCAATTCAGATAGTTTATTTTATGTTATTTTCCACTTAAAAGCAAATGATTTTCGGTCTTCTTAATATGATTTTTTACTTTTTTAATATTGACTGAGCTACTTTTAAATAGATTTTTCCATTTTCTTTATCTTCTTTTCGGTCAAGCACCTCACCTGTGCGATAGACTTCGGCCAGTTTTTTGCCGTCAGAGATATCTATAACCAAATTTTGAATAGTTATTTGCGGTTTCATTTTCTCCTTTAAGAGTTTCTTTAATTTATCTACACCCTCTCCTGAAAGAGCTGAAACCGCTACAAATCTGCTATGTGTTTCCAGATGTTTCTTTTCTGTTTCGGTTAATAAATCAATTTTATTGTAAACTTCTATATAGTTTTCCGCGGTTGCTGCATTTTCCAGCCCCAGCTCGTGCAAGACCTGTAAGACGTCCTCGCGTTGTTTTTTGTAATCCGGATTTGAAACATCAATGACATGAACGATGACGTTTGCTTCCAGCACTTCTTCTAAGGTGGCGCGAAAAGCCATTACCAGTTCATGCGGCAAATTGGAAATAAACCCCACAGTATCGGATAAAATAATCTCTGTTCCCTGCCCTAAATCAATCTTTCGCATTGTCGGATCCAGTGTTGCGAACAGCATATCTTTGGCAAAAACTTCGGCTTTGGTGATATAATTGAATAAGGTAGATTTTCCGGCATTTGTATATCCAACCAGTGCGGCGACGGGATACGGCACCTTAACGCGGGCAGAACGTTGGATACTTCTTGTCTGGCGTACTTTTTCAAGTTCCTTTTTTATTTTAAGAATCCGCTCATCAAGATGACGGCGGTCAAGCTCAATTTGGGTTTCTCCGGGGCCGCCTAAGAAACCGCCGCCACCACGTTGCCGCTCCAAGTGAGTCCAACTTCTGACCAATCTGCCACGCTGATACGTTAAATGTGCTAATTCAACTTGCAATTTGCCTTCTTTGGTTTGGGCACGGCGACCGAAAATCTCTAAGATAACAGCAGTACGGTCTATGACTTTAATTTTCAGTTCTTTTTCTAAATTACGTTGTTGTACAGGAGAAAGAGGCATATCTACGACCAAAAGTTCGGCCTCAGCTGCTTCGCAATTTTCTTTTAAGCGGGCAATAACACCTTTGCCGAAAAAAGTTCCGGCGTGAAGTTTGGTCAATTTTACAGTTATGCAAAAAACGGCAGTTTGTCCCATTGCTTCAACCAAACCAACAGCTTCATCCTTTCTTTTTTCTATATCTTCATCAGAATAAAACGTTTTTTCAGTTTTTAGCACCGGGCAGATGACTGCCGTCTTTGTTTTCTTGTCTTTTTCAATTATCGGCAAGACTTAACCTTCTACCACATCAATCGGCGTTGCCGGCATAATGGTTGAAATTGCATGAGAGTAAACAAGTTGAGTATGCCCGTCGCGCCGTAACAGCAGAGATGTGGCATCAAACCATGTGATTACGCCCTGCAACTTAACCCCGTTAATCAAAAAAACGGTTACAGAAACTTTTTTTTCTTTGATATCGTTTAAAAAATCAACTTGTGCATTTGTGGTCATCTTTAATTTCCTTATTATATTTTTAACACTATGCCGATGTATTTTATTTCAGCGGCATGTTTATTCTATACTCTCAGTTTAGTTAATATAATCTAAATATATCACCAAAAAAACACAAAAAAAGAAGCTGCACGAAGATTACTTTATACAGCTTCTGTTATATTTTGTTTTAAAGATGTTTTATGCTTTCATCTTTAAGGTTGGGAACAAAATAACATCACGAAGCGTTGAAGCGCCGGTCAATAGCTTTGCTAATCTGTCCATTCCCATACCCATACCTGTTGTCGGTACAAAACCGTAAGAAAGTGCATCAATAAAGCTTTCATCCAACATTTGTGCTTCATCATCACCGTTTTCACGCTCGGCCATTTGAGATTTGAAACGTTCTAACTGTTCTAACGGATTAGAGAGCTCTGAATAAGCGCAGCCCAGCTCCATACCAAGGAGATATGTATCAAAGTGTTCTACCAAACGCGGATTATCACGGTGTGTTTTGGCCAAAGGTGAAATATCTTTCGGCATATCTGAAACATGAATCGGCTGAATGAGTGTATGTTCAACTTTTTCGTCAAACACTTCTTGAACCACTTTTCCCCAGTTTGAGCAATGGTCAGCATCAACACCGACAGATTTTGCCAAAGCTTTGGCATCTTCCAGAGTTTCAACACTTAAAAAGTCTGCGCCTGTTTCACGTTTAATCAAATCTATAATAGAAACTTTCGGGAACGGTTTAGAAAAGTCAATTTCATGTCCGTCTAAAACAATTTTTTCGGTTCCGAAAACTTTTTTAACAATAAAGCATACCAAACGGGAAATCAAATCTGCCATATCGTTATAGTCACCATATGCCATATATGCCTCTAATGCCGTAAATTCAGGTACATGGTTTTTATCAATTCCCTCATTACGGTAGTTCTTTCCGATTTCAAACACACGGTCAATACCGCCGACAACTAATTTTTTCAAATAAAGTTCAGGTGCGATACGCAAATAAAAATCATTATCCAAAGCATTGTAGTGCGTTGTAAAAGGTTTAGCATTAGCACCGCCCATAATCGGATGGAAAGTCGGGGTTTCAACCTCTAAAAACTCGTTGGAGTTAAAGAACTCACGCACGGCAGAAACAATTTTGCAACGCTTCATCAAAATATCTTTGGCTTCATCATTGATAATTAAGTCAACATAACGTTTACGATAACGTGTTTCAACGTCTGTTAAGCCGTGAAATTTTTCCGGCAACGGTTCCAAAGATTTTGCGATAATATCAAACTTTTCTGCGGCAACGGATAATTCTCCCCTCGGGGTTCTGCGGATAAATCCGGTTACACCGACAATATCACCAATATCTAAACATTTTAATAATTTTAAGTTTTCTTCGGGTAAATGAGATTTATGGCAGAACAGTTGAATATTTCCGGTTTTATCTTTCAAATCAATAAACATACCATCATTGCGTACAGCCATCGCACGGCCGGCAACAGTGACGCGGTCTTCGGTATTTTCACCGGCTGCTAAATCTTTATATTTTTCTTGCAGATTTTTTGCAAAACTATCCGGTTTAAAATTATAGGGATATGGATTATACCCCATTTCTTCTAATCTGCTGAGTTTATTCAGACGGCTTTGTCTCTGTTCACTGATTTCTTCTGCCATTTTCTTTAATCCACTTTCAATAGTTACGTAAAAACTGCCGATTTTTATATCATAATTTCCTTATTTTGCAAGCATTTTTTATATTATCCGATTAATTCTCTCGGGATTATCCGTTTTCTATTGACAAAAAGACAAAAGAAACATAATGTGAGCACAATCAACATATTATTAATCAAAACCCTACAACTATGTCATTAACAGAAGAAGGGACAGCATACGACTTTATGTCCAAAGCTGAAAAGGCTCTATTTCACAAAAAAGTCTATTACAAAGCGCTCGTTCCGTTTTTATTATTTTCCGCAGCATATATCGTCACATCGGTGATGCTGGTCTTTACAAATGAGCTTCTGCTCAGATTATCGCTCCTGTTTGCGCCTGTCTTTTGTATGTGTGTTACTATTTTTTGGTATAATCTGGTAACTACATACAATAAAGTTCAAGATGCGCTGTATTGGGAACGATTGGATAAAAGCTTTAAACTTCCGCCGGATAAATGGCTGTTCTTCATCATCATTTTTATCCTACCGATGTTTAACTTTTTTACCATGATACCCACGACGCTGTTTGTTCTCATGAAAATGCCTTGTTTTTCTAATGTGGCTTTTGGTGATGTGATATTCTTTACCCTATGTTGGATATGCAATACACTCATCTATATCAAACTTAACAGCAGGGTATAAACGTTTAAAGAATGCTCCATTTCATTATGGAGCATTTTATTTAGTCTATTGTTTATATGAGAATCATATTTTAACGGAACTTCCAGACAACTGTACATGTATATCCACTGCATCTGCATATATCTTCTACGGTATAATCATCAGCAAAACGCGCAACATTACCTTTGAAGATATTACGTTTTTTAATCGTATTTTGCTCTGTTCCCGGATATATTTCATCTAAGACCCCGCTGGGCATTGCTGATGCATAACCGGCAACGGCAATCAGATTTTCCTGCGCACCGCCGTCCCAATTCATGCGGATAAGATGGGCGCAAGCCATATCGCTGATACCTTGGAAAGAAACCTCAAATGCACCGGCCGGGCTATCTTCACCTAAACCGGAATAAAATAAATCTACGCCGCCGTTATAAGAATTTACAGCTTCTTTGAAACCTTCTTTGAACATATTTTTGGGAAAGATATTAAGAGAAACTGCTCTTTTATAATCTAATCCGTCATAATTTCGGGCATTCATATATTTTTCTTGCACATTGCGGGAAATATCACCTATTTGCTCAATACAAGCATTAATCTTAGTCATCTCCACTGCATTGCGATAAGAGCGTATGCCTAAGTAAGACAGCATAATAAATCCGCCAAAAGCTATAAGCTTGAAAACCAGCCTGACTTGTTGTTTCTGCGCTGCGGCCATCTCACTTGTCCAATTTCATACTAAAAGATACAGATAATATCAAAATCTTTAAACATAATTAATTTTAATATAGGGCGTTAAATTTCCTAGCCAACTGTTTTAGATAGTTTTATCCACAATAATTTAAGATAAATGCAAAAAAGACACTTCTAAAAACATATTTTAGAAGTGTCCTTTCATATTGAGAGCCTTTAAATTAAAGTCCTTGTGATTTTTTGTATTTTGCCCATGCAATCATAGCCGCATTATAGCGTTCTTGGGTCTGTTGCCGACGGCGATCCATTTGTTCTTTATAAGAATCGCTGTATCTGCTTTTCAACAATACTGAAAACTGGTAGTCTTCTTTATATTTGATGATGTTATAAATACGCTTAGCATGCTCAAAATCAAGAGAAGACTCTTCATTATTGCCCAAACGGGTAAATTGATAATAGCGTCCGCGGCCGTCATTCCCATTACTGCGATATTTATTTAAGATGCCGACAATCTCTTGGAATTGCTCAACTTCTTCAATATGCTCCACAGGAATATGCATTTTTTTGCGCCAGTTCGGATAAGACTTATCGCCCCGAATCTCCAAGAGCGGTTGTTCAACGGAAATATCCATTTCTGTTGTTCCGGGGATATTGCCCATTTCACTCATACCGAAGATATCTGAAAACGGCATTAGCATAATTGCTGAATTTGATTGTGCCATATACGCAGCCACAGCCGGAACGTATTTCTCAGGAACAATATTAGCGTTTTCTCTCGGGTTGTCCGAAGGTTTTCCTCCGACTTCTTCCCAACAATGATACTCGCCTAATACCCAGTTTAATGCTTGACGTTGGTTAGCGTATTGCCCGAACTTGGCATCTGCCTGCTCGTTTGAAATAATACCGAGATGTTTTTTCTGCCAGACATCACGCACATCCCATTGATTAACAAGCGTCGGCGTATCGTGTGTAGAAGTTGCACAAACAGACATCTGCATGTATTCTTCCGGCCGTACCATAGAGCCCCAGCAGTCGCATTTGTGTTCAAATGGCAATACTTTGTAAGACATAATGCCAAAAGCTTCCAAATCACCACGGAATGTTTCTTGGGCGTTACCCAAATCTTCCCCAATAACCATTGTTTTATGGCGCCAGCTTTCTAAGGCGACAATTGCCATAAGCTCTTGCGAGTTGTAATAAACATATGAGCCCTGCCCGCCGCCTTCCGGATAAATATAGAGACGGCTTAATTGCAAAACGTGGTCAATTCTGAGGCAACCAGCAAAGCGCATGTTGGCTTCCAAAATTTTACGATACGGTTCATAACCGTCTTTTTGTAATTTTGTCGGATTAAAGCCGAGTAAGCCCCATTGTTGTCCGTTTTGAGAAAGGATATCCGGCTCAGCTCCGGCAGTTCCTTTAAGATATAAATCTGAGTAATACCAAGCCTCAAAGCCTTTGCAAGAAGCACCAACGGCCATATCCATATATAAGCCGATTTTCATTCCGGAATTACGGCAAGTATCTTTCACATACTGCAACTGTTTTTCGCAGAGCCATTGTGTGTACTTATAATATTCAATTTCCCGACGGTGTTCTGCCTGAAAACGCCGCACTTCTTCGGAGTTCGGGTCTTTGTAGGCTTCCGGCCATTCCAGCCAGTTTACAGCAACTGCCTCACCAGATGAAAAATGCTTGTTTAAGGCACGGAATGTGGCAAACATATCCAAGATGCCGTCTTTATCTGCACAGAACACATCAAAGCGGTTATGTTCTTCTGTTTCATGATTTTTATCAAACTCATCAAAGCAGCGGTGCAGAATATCATCAACCAACATTTGAGTTGTGGTATAATCTACATAGGTTCGCCGCCGATTACGCTTCATGCGTTCTTGAAATGTCGGACTGTTATAATATGCCTGAATTTCAGGTGAGTTTTTAAACTCCGGTACAGCTGTTACATCAATATAAATATAGTTAAAGAACATGCGACTGTCCGGCCCGTACGGTGAAGCATTTTCGGGCATATTATCATGTGAGGCATGCAACGGATTAACGCCGATTAAGCCGGCGCCGTTTTTACCGAGTGTATAACCTAATTGAGCCAAATCACTGAAATTACCAATTCCCAGATTGTTTTCGCTTACTTGTTCATAAAGTTGAACCGGTACGCCCCAGGTTTTTCTTCCCTCGCGAATACCTAATCCGTCATAGCATTTCTCGGGAGCTGAGATTAAGTGTGTCTTTTGTCCGGCGATTGTTCCGTCTGGGCGTTCATATTCAAACTCAACCTGATGATAACCTAGGCGTACTTCAAACGGGAACTTAAACAAATATTTACGGTATCTGACTCCGTTAATTTCTTTGGTTTCCCGCTCGCCTTCATACGGACGCATTTCATCAACCGAAACCACGCCGCGGTAATGACGTTCGCCCTGCTCGTCTGTTTCATCAGCTGTTTTGATACGCGCTTCACCTTTATAAAACTTAGACATATCTTCGTCTTCATAAAAATTCCAGCGCAAACTCTTTACACCCTCGGGCAAAGAGATAACAATCTCTTCCACCTGATTTTGCCGGAGTACCGGCACATGGTGTGCAATATCAATAAATTCTTCGGCCTCCTTTTCCTCAACTAATTTTTTCAAGAGTTCCGCATTTTCATATCGCTGCTGTTCATCACTTGCAAAATAATCAAAATTACGGTCAAGGACACCCATCGCCTTCAAAAGGCCGGCTTTTACTTCAATTGTTGCTGTATATTCAATTCCGCACAAATGCGCAAGCCTGCCGATATAGTGATCTATACCCATCGTCTTTTAAAATCCTTTTAACATAAACATTATCATATATTATGCCGGCAGTATAAAAACAAAATCCCTGTAATCAAAGCTTATCCGAAACTTATAAACAAAATTCGTGATGCGGTCGGGATGTTAAATGGTTTCCGGCTTTGTCATAATAGTTTTATTTGTATGGCTATAATATATCAGTATTTATGTTTCTTTGCAACTTTAAAAAAAGTTTATTTTACCCTTGTCAGTATAGAAAAAATCCTCAGTGTTGAATAACTGAGGATTTTTGTTTTATATGTTAGAAATTATAACGTATGCCGGCATCAAAATTTTGAGCTTTGTTACGCTGCAATAATTGATGATATTTGAGATATAAGGCGATACGTTTATATTCATAATCCAACATTGCAGACAAAACAGCGCGATCGCGATTATAGATATCAGCAAAATCATTAATGCTATATGAGCCTACACCGCTCTTAAAGCCGGCGCGCATTCTATGGTATGGATCAGCCAGTTCACGATAGTACATACCGCCGAGGCGCGCTGTTAATTTACCATATTTGCTGTTCATCAGCTCTTTTTTGAGGTATGCACCGACACCAGCCTCAACAGAGAGGTGATTACCGCCTTTAACCACTAAATCCCCCTCATCCATTTCATCTTGGTAATAGCCGATAGCATTTAAGACCAAAGCCGGCTCTAACTCGGCAAAGTCTGCCAGATTGATACTATATACCAACTTATTGGTTAAGCCGTAAACAAAGTCAGTAATGTTAGCATCACGATTTGAGCCACGGTCATAATCTCCATAACCATAACCGAAATTCAAGATAGAAGCCAAGCGCAATTTATCCGTAAAGCTATGTAACCATGGGAGGAAAATGCTGACAAAGTTTTCTTTACGGTCGGCCCCATTATCATAAGAGCTGTTCATCTGCATAAATGATAAACCTAAGCCTAAACGGTTTTTATTGTCTAACCGCTTATCGCCATACATAAAGGCTGTGGCGGCTGTGGTTTCATATCCGGTTACACCGCGGCGGCCGTCTGCATCCATGAAATATGCATCAGCACCAGAGGTTATCCGATTAATTTCATCGGTCGGGGTCAGGATAGAATCGGCAATAATTTCGCTGGCGTTACGCAAAGCATTTAAGTTTTCTTGCGGTAGATTTACCAAGAAATCAGCACCGGTAGAAGAAAGAATATCATCTATTAAGGCCTCATCAGTTCCGGCAGCTTTAAGTTCGCCATAAAGTTCGGCTAAACGCTGTTGTTTATAGTTTTCTTCCAGATAATTTGCAATGGAGGCATTCGGCGCAAATTCGTTAAAGTTACGCCGTGTGGCGACAACATCGTAATTGCCATTGTTGTTTCCTGATAAGGAGCCTTTAAACATCGCACTGTCTGAGATGATATTTAAGCCGGCATTTTCAGCCTGAACGGCATTTTGCTCGGTATAAACATCTTGGAAGCCTTCTTTAACAACACTTTGAGCAATATGCATATCTCCGCTTAATGCATCTGCTTTAAATGTACCGCCCTTTTCCATAGCCACTTTACCATTTAAGGCATTCAGATTTTGGCGACCGGTAAACTCTACTTCACCGCTGTTTGCCAAAGTTGCCCCATTCAAATCTATGGCGGTATCTTCATTATTCAGACTACCGTTAACGATAATCCGACCGGTATTGGTTACGGTAGCGTTAGCGCCGTTAGCGGCAATTTTGATACCGCGGCTGTTTGCATCACCCGTTGCATCAATTAAACCGGAATTGAGAACCGTTACACCGTTGCCCTCTTCACCACCATTGGCAACATAGATACCGTATGCTGTTTTGGTGTCACTGGCAACGATGATATTACCGCTGTTGTCAATAATCTGTCCGCCGCCGTTGTTAACATAAATACCATAGGCATTACCGTCTGCGGCGTGAACATTTATATCACCGCTGTTATAAACACTACCGGCCTCAGAATATAAACCATAGAGATTACCTTTTCCGCTTCCGGTAACATTAACAATGCTGGTTTGGTTCGGCGCTGCTTGGTTATAAATATTCTCACCGGCATACATACCATATGCAGCTTTATCAGTTGCCGTATTGATATTTATCTGCCCGAAAGCTGTGGCGCTTTCACCGTCAATAAACGCATTGTAAGCATTACGGCGGGCTTGAATACCATAGATAACATTTGTGGCTGCTTCGGTGTCGGTGATATCAATCAAACCGGTGGCAGAGGCATTATTATAGGCATAAGCATTATAGGCATCAGCGCCGGAAGAAATGGCTGCTGCTGTGGTGTTTTCTGCGCCTTTTTCCATAATCAGATTTAAGGTGCCTTTGGCGGAAACGCTGTCAGCGTCTTCTTCACCCAATGCCTGTGCGTTATAAATATCACGTGCGCCGCTCTGCAAAGAAACAGTAGCATTAGACGCGCTGTTATACAATGTGATTGAGCCCTCAGCAGAACCACCATAGACTTCACCAGTTTCCTCATCAACCACCGGTGCTGTGGCCAAAGCATTAATGGTCGTGTTACCGGCATAGTCACCCTCGGTATGATGTATAATCAATGTTTGATTATTGACGACATCCCGCTGAGCTGAGAGTGAACGTGCCGCAGTTGGGCAATAGTAACAATTTTCAACACCATACGAAGTTTTGCTGAGTTGCGCTTTGGTTCCATCTGCACAGTCGCTGTCGGCTGTTAGCGAAGTATCACGACAAAGACAAATATGACATTGTGCTGAGCCTGTATATATACCTGAAATTTCCTCCCCATTCTCTAAACCAGTATCTTTACGTTTTTCTAATGAGCAATTACCTGCGCCCACGCCACTTCCCTGCCTTGTGCAATTTACGGCTCCACATGTCTGACATTGCTGGCCACCTGAAAAACTATCTTGCACATTAATTATTTCCCAAGAAGAGTTATTTCCCCCTTTATCTGTTACACAATCTATAATTGTTAAATTTGTGTATTGATCCTCAGTGGCGCAAGCTTTTACTGCGCACCAATAGCATCCTGCTTGAATATATGTTGAAGACCAACCTTTGTTTTCTGCACAATAACTATCACTACTGGTTAAGTGGCTTTCTTCTTTTTTATCATTTTCTATCGGCTCACAATTAAAGTTACACAACGTACACCGTGTGCCATCAGAAAATTCATGATCTACAAGCAGCTCTACGTTATCTCCCAACGATGGAGATAAGGCCGTTACCTTTGCATATATAGGGCACTCTGATTTATCTTTATATGATGTTCGCGAATAGCCACCACTACATGTGATGTTTTGTATAGACCAACATTCATCATCAGTTTCTGTTTCGCGAACACACTGTACTTCTGTTGCATCCACAATTTTATTCAAACATTCTTCTTCACTATTGAAATATTTATTTCCATCAACATTACAAGTTTTAGTACATATTCCACATGCCAAATCACCGTGATAACCGCCTGCGTCATTTTGTAACCAATTTGCATTTACCGCGGATGAACCGACGCATTCGCTTTCAGTAACATATCCAGAATTACAATTTCTCCTCTCACATATATTACATTCGTTATTACCGCTATAACCGTTTGCTTTCAGATACCAACCTTTATCGCCGGAAGCACCGCAGGCTTTCACATCAGGCACATTGGCTGGGATACATTCTTTCTCAATGCATTTATAGCATTTTTGACCGTGTGATTCACCTTTTTCATGCCTTTCCCAACCCTCTGGGTGTAGTTTATTATTACAATTTTGTATATATGTATGATAATCCTCCGGACAGTCATCTTTTACCACATAACACCCATCAATATATTCGCATAAGGCGCCGGCGGCATTTGTTTCGCATATTTCTGCTGAAATAAATGCCCTTTGGTTAGGATCGCAGTAGTAAATACATTCGTTACAGGTTTCAGCGCCTGAATAGCCGACCGGATTAACAGCGACGGCTACTTTATATGATATAGGTAGACAGTCACCAACCGATTTATAAGCAACAGAACCGCCGTCAGGGCATGTTTTAGCCTCACACTTACCACATTTAAGTTCACCTGACCAATCACCGCTCTCACCGTTTTGTTTCCATATCCATCCGTCTTTTTGACCGCCTTTGGTTGCGCAGTCATTCTCATTTTGATAATCTGTACTAAACCCCTCAGGACATTCTTTTTCCCCGCCGTCAGGAGCATCCGGATTGGGTGTACGAGAACGATAATAACATCCTGTTTCTGTATCTTCTGTGCAGATATAACCGTTTTGACTGGATGTATTTGTTTCACACACGGATTTGTTGGAAAAGCCTTTTGTTTCATCACACTCATAATGACAGCTGAAACAACCGTATTCGCCGCTCCATCCTTTTTGTGTTACCCCTGTTACTTTCATATTTCTGCGGCCGGGGCAATAATCTACGTTAGTGAAACGTGGGTCTGAACCGACAACGTTCTTGGAAGTTTCAACCGGACATTGTGCCGGACCTTTACGATAATAACATTGGGTTGCCGCATCACGAACGCACTCATATGCAACACTTCCCACAGAATTTAACTGACAAGGATTTATGGTGGCAAAGCCATTTATCTCATCACAAGTATAGTCACAACGATAGCAAGGTTTCTCTCCGCTATATGCTACCTGAACAACATTTGCTGGGGTCATATATTCACGCGTTGGGCAATGTCCTGGCGTGTGATAAAATGTGCTGGCGCCGACAGATGTTGGTGTTTCAGCTAATGTCGGACAATTTTTCGGCGAACAGATACCGCAAACTTCATCACCGGAATACCCAGAGGACTCAAAATTCCACCCGTCAGGATGTTCACCGCAATCATTTACGGACTGCCACAGGGTTGTACAACCTGTATCATAGGTCTTTGGGGTACATTTACCGCATTTTTTATGTTTCCAATGTTGTTCATAAACCCACCCTGCTGCGCCGGTGGTACCGCAAGAGGCAACATTAGGATAACGTTTTGAATAACCGCTTGGGCAAGAATCGTCATCATCAAGCAGCTCATTAATACCATAAATCGCACCGGCGGTTGCGGCAGCGCCCAACAGCCACCCTGCCCCGCTTACTTTTAATTTTTCGCCAACAATAATGGCACAAATGGGGTCTTTATCATCATAGCACTCAACATCTTTGGACGCACCGTAAACCAACAGCATTTTAAAACTTTCTCTATCTTGATTTTGCTGAGCCAAACACAGTGCTGTATTGCCGTTTTCATCCATGACATTAATTTGGTTACGTACCGTTTCCATCGCGCGGCCATTACGCTCTTGCGCGAGGTTATAAATTTGTTGTGGCGTAACATCTTCGGCCATTGCGGCAACTGCCAAACTGCTTTGAAAAGCCAAAAACAGTCCCAGTGCAAAAAATCTTTTCAATCTTGATGCAGTAATAAATAAAGACATATTCATAACTCTTTCTTCTAGTTTAAATAGTTACAGTTATTCTTTCCATAGGATACGTTATGAGATTGCCGAAATCAATCTGGATTTTAGATTCATGCACAAGTTAGATATTTGGTTTATGTGAACGAAAAAGCTTTTGTTTTCAGGAAGAAAATATAAATAAAAGTTATAGAAGCGGTTCCTGATTTATAAATTTTGGTATAAAACAACCGAAAAAGCTTTACCAATAATGTTTAAATCAGCTTCATCCATTTGTTCAGGCGGATAGGAAGCATTATCCGAAAGGAGATTAATTTTTTGGTTAAGAGCACGTTGCAACCGGCGAAGTGCCAGTCGTTCATTTATCCTTAAAAGATAGATACCGTTTTGTGAGAAATCACGATGATTTTTATCTACAACAACCAGCGAATTAGGAGTGATGTGCGGTGTCATCGTATCATCTTCCATAACGTAAAGCGCTGTTTCCTGTGGTAAATTTGGGCAAAGATGTTCCAGTATAGGGAGGTGAGCGAGTGGAGGCAACCCGATTATTTCCGGATTGATTACCTGTAATAATATCACACCATCGGCAGACGGTGCCTTTTGAACAACCGCTGTTGTTGAAACCTGCAATACGGCGGCGATTTTTTCAACCAACTCGGGTTTTAATTCCACCTGCCCGTTCTCTATTTTGGTCAGATTGCTTTGTGATATATTGACGGCATCTGCCAAAGCCGTCACGCTAAATCCTTTTTCTTTCCGCAATCGCTTAATGTTATTCATTCACAATTCCTTTTCGGCAATCAGCAAGATATTTCCGAACAGCGGGGCGATTTGTGTTGCGCCACTTTTCATCACATTCCGTATTTTGCGGATTAAAAACCGCAGCACAAGCAGAATCGGTTTTCTCGGTTTGAAATTCTAAACATTTATGATTCAACGCTTTAATAACCACCTCAGGAATTACAGTTGATGTTTCTTCTCCTTTATTATCAAGATAATAGTATATTCCAGAGACATAGTTATTATCAACATTTTGCAAATTGTATAATAATTGTTTTTTAGGTGTATAAATTTGCATTTTACCATTGAGGCGATTATTTACGTACATAGCCTGTACAGATAAGCCACCGGCCTCATCATAAAACTTAGCGACGCCGTCTTTCTTTCCGGCGGCATAGGTTATTTCACTTTCAGCAGCACCGGAGGGGTAATACGTTGTTGTGATGCCGTCTAAGATGCCGTCTACATAGGTTTTGGTTGATGTTTTGCGTTCTTTGGTATCATAACTTATGGACAAGCCGTTCAAAAAGCCGTCTTGCAGTTCATAAGAGCGTAGCAAGGTGTTATCTTTATATTTATTGAGCTTTCCGGTTATCGGGTTGCCTTTATTATCCGTACAATAAGTTTTACGTGTCGCTTTTTTGATAACGCAATGTGCGTCCCCTGGGATAATATAGATATGATTTTCTTCGGTTATGGCTGATGAGGCAATCATCATATTTAGCGCCAATGCGATTAAGCTCGTCTTTTTTAACATCCCTATTCTCCTTCTTATGATAGGTTATTATAGATAGTCAAAAATTAACAGGAGCTTAATGTTTCTTTGTTTCGGCATAAAAAATGCGGGAGAAAACCCCGCATTTTTTCATTATTTGCACCTTATGCTTCGTTTTGGTGCGGCATTTGCGCTTCTGCTTGAAGCTCTGCAATAACCACATCAAGGGCTTTAACCTCTTGCTTATCAGAACCTAAGCGGCGGATAGTAACTGTTTTATCAGCCTCTTCCTTAGCACCGACAACCATAATAACCGGTGTTTTTGCCAACGAATGCTCACGGATTTTATAATTAATCTTTTCATTACGTAAATCCGTTTTAGCTGTTAAACCGGCCTGACGAAGTTTTTTAGCAACTTCTTCGGCATAATTATCAAACGCTGAAACAACCGGCGTTACAACAACTTGCTCAGGTGAGAGCCATAACGGCAGACGACCGGCATGATGCTCAATCAAAATACCTAAGAAACGCTCAATAGAACCAAACAATGCGCGGTGTAACATAACCGGCTGATGTTTTTCACCGTCTTCACCGATATAAGAAATATCAAAACGCTGTGGCAAGTTCATATCAACCTGAATTGTTCCGCACTGCCATTCACGGCCGATAGCGTCACGCAAGATGAATTCTAACTTAGGACCGTAGAAAGCCCCCTCGCCTTCATTAATCTCGTATTCATAGCCATGTTTTTCCAACGCATTAGCCAGAGATTTTTCTGAAATATCCCAAATTTCATCTGAACCGATACGTTTTTCCGGACGTGTAGAAAGATAGATTTTAATCTTATCAAAACCGAAGTCTTTATAAATATCAAAAATCAGTTTCATTGTGGAGATGCATTCTTCTTCCATTTGTTCCGGTGTACAGAAGATGTGTGCATCGTCTTGGGTAAACTCACGTACACGCATTAAACCCATTAGAGCGCCTGATGCTTCATAACGGTTTACCTTGCCAAACTCAGCCATTCTTAACGGTAAATCACGATAGCTCTTCATGCCCTGCTTATAAACTAGCAAGCCGCCGGGGCAATTCATCGGCTTAATGCAGAACATTTTACCGTCTTCGGTTTGGCCGGAATAGTTATGCGCACCATATTTTTCCCAGTGGCCGGAAGTTTCCCACAAGCATCTATCCATAATACGCGGGGTGCAAATTTCTTCATACCCGTTGTGATTTTGACGATTACGCATATATTCAATCAAACGGCGATAAACTTTATACCCTTTATCATGCCAGAAAACAGCACCCGGAGCATATTCGGGTTCAAAGTGGAATAAATCCATTTCACGTCCCAGTTTACGGTGGTCACGCTTAGCAGCTTCTTCTATGCGATCCAGATATTCTTTCAAATCTTTTTTATCTGCCCAAGCTGTTGCATAAATGCGCTGCAACATTTCATTTTTAGCATCACCGCGCCAATATGCGCCGGCAACTTTCATCAACTTAAAAGCTTCACCGACTTTGGCTGTGCTCGGAACGTGCGGTCCGCGGCAAAGGTCAACATAATTACCTTGTCTGTATAATGAGATTTCAGCATCAGCCGGCAAATCTTCAATAATTTCAACTTTGTAATGTTCACCGCGAGATTTAAACAAAGCCACGGCATCTTCACGACTGACAACCTCACGCGTGATTTTTTCATCACGTTTAACGATTTCGTGCATTTTTTCTTCAATCTTAGCGAAATCTTCGGTTGTAAAAGGTTCTTTGCGAGCGAAATCATAGTAAAAACCGTCTTCAATGAACGGGCCAATTGTTACTTGAACATCAGGCCAAAGCTCTTTAACAGCTTCGGACATGATATGCGAACAAGAGTGGCGCAGCACTTCTAACCCTGCCTTATCTTTGGCGGTAATGATTTTAACTTTGGAATCGGTAGTTATCGGGGTAGTGACATCTTTTAATGTGCCGTTAACTTCAACGGCTAATGCGGCTTTCGCCAGATTATGACTTATGCTTTCTGCAAGTTCAAAGCCGGAAATACCGCTTTCAACTTCCTTAATGCTGCCATCAGGCAGTTCAATCTTAATCATAGTATACCCCTTGATATATTGTTTGTTATTGTTCTTCGTCTATCAACGAACGATAGACGGCAAGTGTTTTATCACACATTATTTGTTTTGTAAAGTTTTCTTTTACAAAATTTTCCGCCGCTGTGGCGATTTTTTCCCGTTCGCTGTTACTTAAATTCAACGCCCAGTCAAGTTTTTGACTCAAATCCTCTGCATCACCCGAAATAAAGTGACGACCGGTAATGCCGTCTTTTAAGTTATCCAGCGAACCGCCGATATTTGAAGCTAAAACAATCTTTCCCATAGCCTCACCCTCTGCTGCAATACGTCCGAAAGCTTCCGGCTCAATGGAAGCTGAAACAACAATATCGCATGCTTTCATTAATGCTGGCACATCATCGGTATGTTTGATAAAGGTAAACATTCCTTGCATGCCATACTCTTTGATTTTGTTGATAAGCCCTTCGGTATATTTAACACGACCTTGGTCATCTCCGGTAAAGACGCAATGAAAATCACCACGTTCTTTAATTTTTGCCAGAGCTTCAATTAACAACTCCTGCCCCTTCCAACGGGTTAAACGACCAATAAGCAGAATAAGCTTTTTATCCGTCGGGAGTTCATATTGTTCAATCATTGTTTTCAAACGTTCCGGCGTCACTGCTGCGGGGTTAAACTTTTCAACATCTACACAACGATGAATAAACACCAGCTTTTCTTCCGGTGTGTGATAATTTTCCAGCACATGACGCTTGATATGCGATGAAATGACAATTACTTTTTCACCCAAAGTCATCACACGGTTATATAGTTTTTTAATCCCTTTCGGGCCTAAACCATAGGTACCGTGAAACGTTGTCATATAGTGAACACCGGCTTTTTTAGCGGCAAGATAAGCACTCCATGCCGGCGCACGTGAGCGGGCGTGAACAATATTAATCCCTTCTTTTTTGATAATTTCAGCGAGCTTATTCGCATTACGCATTATTTTGAAAGGATTTTTACTTTTTAACGGCAATTTAAAATGTTTTACGCCAAGGCGTTCCAGCTGAAACTCTTTACGTCCGCCCTGACTGGCCACAAAATTTTTAATCCCTTTTTCGGTAAGGGCCTCGGCTATTTGGATGGTTCCGAGTTCCACACCGCCTTGGCCTAATTCGGGCAAAACTTGCAAAACGACCGGCTCTTTTACTTTATCTTTACTCATTTAGTTATATATACCTTTTAACGATTAAATTTGATGAGGTTTCCAAATGCAGAAAATAACATTTAAAAACGGTCATACGACATTATGCGAACATATTAAGCCGGATACGTCTAAAACTCAAAGTTTTACTGTTGTTTATACACACGGATTTTGTTCTGACCCGATGGGGCGTAAGCCGGAAGCTGTGAAGCAATGGTGTCTTGAACATGGGGTGGGATTTTTCAGGCATGAATTAGCCGGCCATGGAAGTGATGTCAGTCGCTTTGAAGAAACGACGCTAAACACTTATAAACAGCAGATTTTTGAGATTGTCGGAGAAATGGTTGAAGGTGATGTTGTGGTTGCCGGCGCTTCTCTCGGCGGGTGGCTTTCACTTATGGCGGCTTGTCAATTCCCTCAAAAAGTAAAGGGTGTTATCGGGCTTGCTGCGGCGCCTGATTTCTTAAAAAAATATATAGAATCCTATTTTCATCCGGAACACAAGGCTTTATTGGCTAAATATGGCAAAGTGGAATTTCCAACCAATGATTTTACCTATATCATCACCCAAGATATGATTAATTCTGCTGATGAAAATTTGATGTTAAATAAAGATATTATTCCATATGCCGGAAAAGTTCGCTTATTGCAAGGTATGCAAGACGCTGCGCTTGACTGGCGGACAGCTTTAACAATTGCGCAAAAATTAAACGGTAATGATGTTAAAGTGGTCTTAAAAAAAGACTCTAACCACCGATTAAGCAGCGATGAAGATATTATGGAACTAAACAGATTATTAGATGATTTTTTAGTTTAATATATCAAAATAAGAGGTTGAAATGTCATATGATTTAATGTTTCAAAAGGCCATAGAATTACAAAATTCAGGCGCATTGAATGAAGCGGAGAGTATTTATTTGCGGATGTTGCAAGCTATGCCACAAAATTCTGACGTGTGGAATTTGTTAGGACTTATCGCGCAAAGTCGTGGTGACCATTTACGAGCGGTTGATTGCTTTTTGTCTGCCATAAAATATGCACCCACGCCTTTTGCAGCGCATTTTTTCAACCTTGGTTTAAGTTTTAAATCTCTTGATAAATCTGCGGAAGCCAAAGATGCTTTACAACGTGCTATGGCTTTAATGCCTAAATTGAAAGAAGGATGGAATCTTTTAGGGCTTTTACAAGCGGAAACAGGAGATACGCAAGAGGCTGTTAAAAGCTTTTGTAAGGCCTTGGATATTGATAATGGCTATCCTGAGGCAAGGGCTAATCTGTGCTTTTATACAAATGATTTAGAGACACTTACACAACTGGCAGATGAAGATAAAAATGATTTTTATGCCAATTACAAAGCCGGTTTGAGTGCTCAAACATCAGAAAAGAAAGAACACTACTTACGCCGCGCCGTTACAGCAGCACCGGAGCGAACCGATGCCTTGCTTGCCTTAGCCGATCTGTTACGTCAAAAAGAGAGGTTTGAAAATGCGTTAACCTATTATCATAAAGTTTTGAACTTAAACAAAAATGATTTGCAAGCGATTTTGGGTGCAGCGGATATTTATTTGGCTCAGGGAAAGTTAGAGAAAGCTGAACAGTTATATTTGCAAAGTTTTGAGATAACGACAGAAATTTCAGGCGCTCATTTAAACTACGGTACCCTACTCTATCAGCAAAATAAGCGTAGTGAGGCGTTGGAACAATATCGCCAAGCCGTAGCATTAAATCCGGACAGTGCTGAAATCAGCTATAACTTAGCGCTCATTTTAAAAGAAACCGGTGATTATGAAGAAGCACTGGGATTAATGTTTAATGCACACTTAAAAGCACCGGAAAATCATATATTTGCGATTAATATCGCCGAAACACTGTCAGACTTATTTAGTAAGAATGCTGAATTAGCGCTAAAAATTGCGGAAAATTGGCAAAAACAAGAACCCGATAATATCTTTTCACAGAGGGTATTTGCCGGCGTAAGCGGTGTTGATAATGTTTTAGATGACAAAGCTTATGTTAAAGAACTTTTTGATGCTTTTGCAGATAGTTACGACCAGACTATCACAAAGCTTAATCCGCAAATTATTCACAAATTCAGAGAACTGAATAAGGATATTAAAGGTAAATTTTTAGATCTCGGCTGTGGAACCGGATTAGCTGCGGAAGCTTTAAAAAATGACGACACTGCTTTTGACGGTGTAGATATTTCCGAGCAGATGATTGCTTTGGCTGAAAAGAAAAAGCTTTATCGCAAACTTTATGCGCAAGATATTCTTGCTTTTTTGCAGCAGAATCCGCCACAAAAACAATATGACATGATTTTAGCATTTGATGTTTTTTGCTATATGGGGGATTTGCGGGAGATATTAACACTACTTCAAGGATGCAACATCTGGTTTAGTATAGAATCGGCTGATGAAGAACGTGGCAAAGATTATTATCTAATGCCAAACGGGCGTTATAAACACTCCCCTGATTATATCAAAAAAACACTAGAAGCTGTCGGATTTGAGCATGTTAGTGCATATCCCTTAGTTTTGCGCCAAGAAAACGGAGAAGATGTATGTGGTTTTTTGTTTAATGCCCGATAAAAAATAAAAAAAAGACTTTACAAACGAAAAAAAGTTATTATATTTTGCTCCGATTTAAAATTATTAGCTAACTTAAAATTTTTGTGTATGGACAAGAAAGAAGCTCTTATCGTATCCTCGCCGGCCGCTGTGGCTGTGCTCGTCGTAACTTATCTTTGCGATGCGCTCGTCACCAAAAACTTCCGTCGGCTGAAACATTACGCTGCCGCGAAAACCTCATCCAGGCATTCGGCCAACAGGTTTTCACACAGACCGCAGCTTTCCTGATGCAGAGCTCATCTTTAAAAGGAAAAGTTTCTCCGACGGGTTTACCCTTCGGGGATTTTTTTTACTCAAAAAAATAATCTTGTGAACAATGCAAAAAATCTGTTGAGAGTATTGTTGAAACATTCTACGTTTTAAACGGTTTGTTAAGTTTTTATATATACGTATGTCATAATTGATTATTGCCTTTTTTTTAATTTTTTTATTTCGCGGATATTTATGCTTTGTTTCTTTCTGTTAGCATGAATAAGGTGAAAGCATTTTGATTTTTGGGCGGTAAAATAGGCCAATTTTATCGCAAATCAGATGAGATCACGGATTGCCCGATGGTTTTATAGTTATTATTAGAAGATCTTTCTCATGAGAAATTGCGCAATCAAACAAAAAAAGAGCGCTCTGAGCCGAAGTATTCCCTGCTGCAAGTAAAAGAGCGCTTATATTTTATTTTCAAGATATTATTTTTTTAAGTTTATGTATTACTTTAATGTTTATAATTTACGTTTTAATGATTTCAAACAGCGCCGTTCGGGCGCGTTTTTTTTTGCGCTTTTTTAAAGAGGAATCTTTACGCTATATTAAGATATCTATCGGTACATTAATTGCAGGTAAAATCTATAAAGGAGAAAATTTATGACATCCGGTTTGATTATTGTCGGGTTTATATTAGCCGGACTTTATGCTATTTATGTTTCACTCATAAAGAAGAAAAATAATATTAAAGAAGCAGCGGCGGGAATTGATGTTCAACTGAACAAACGTTATGATCTTATTCCAAATATGTTAAAAGCAGCGGCAAAATATATGGAACATGAAAAAACTGTTTTTACAGAAGTTACAAAGCTGCGTGAAGCTGCTCTTAGTGCTGAAAATTATGCCGATAAATTCAAAGCCAACCAAGATTTATCACAAGCGTTGCGCTCTTTTAACGTGCAGGCTGAGGCTTATCCGGAATTAAAATCTGATGCGGCTATGGTTACCGCTCAGCAAGCAATGGGAGAAACGGAAGAGCATATTGCCGCGGCCAGACGTTTTTATAACGCTGCGGTTAAAGAATATAAAAATGCTTTGGAAATTTTCCCCTCTTCTCTGGTTGCTGCTATGATTGGCTTGAAAAACGAATACCCGTTTTATGAAGCTGATGAGGTGATTAAACAGCCGGTTGATGTGAACGCTTATTTCAAATAAGATAACCCACAATTTGTTTAAGGTGTTAGCCATGTTGAAAGACTTTATTGAAACTGATTTAAAAGAATATTTAAAAAAAGATGTTGAAAAGCAAGCCTCTGTAAATACGGACGATGAAAAATGGATAAAATCACAAAAGCGACTTTTTTCTATATTATATTACGGGGTTTTTCTGTTTCTTTTACCGGGAATTCTTTGCGCTTTGAATGTCATTGATGTAAACACCCACGAGTTTAAAGTACCGATTGATTTAGAACTTGTGTTCTTTTCCTTGGCTGTTGCAAATTGTGCCGGCATATATATACTTAAAAAAGGTATATTTTATAAAAACGGTAACTATGAACTTGCTCAATCTGTTGTTAAAAAATGCGGGGTGTATTTTGAATTAGCAGCTGTTTTAGGGGTTTTCCTAACAACAGGTTATAATCAAATCATCTTTGTTATGTTTGGAATGATGTTCCTTTTCTTACTTATAAGATTTTTTTTAATAAACAAATTTGTTTTTGAATGCTTGACACAGAAAAACTAAACTTTACGCTTAAAACAGATAGATGAAGACGGAATCAAATCCGTCTTTTTTTTATTTTTGTTAGGAAGATATTAATAATAACGGCATAAAGTAAAGAAAAGTTAAGGAGAAAGGCGATGTCACGTGCAGAAGATATTTTTGAGAAATTGATATATTTCGGGGAAGATGCGATTGATGAATTTATCATTAACCGCCAGTCGGAGGAGCTTTTTATGGACTTTAAACAAGCGGCTTCTGACGGGAAATCTATGCGCGCATTACATCAAAATGACCGGCGCAATTTAGGAAAAGCTATTTCCGCTTTTGGTAACTCCGAAGGCGGTGTCTTGGTTTGGGGTGTGGAATGCGCCAAAGATTTAGAGCTCGGCGATGTTGCCAAAGCAAAGGTTAAGGTTCAGAATGTGCACCGCTTTTTGAGCTGGCTTGAAAATGCAATTTCCGGCTGTACTATTCCTTCACACAATAAGGTTCGCAATCATATTATCAGTTGCGACAGTGAGGGGAACGGCTTTTTGGCAACTTATATTCCGAAGTCTGAGATTGCGCCACTGATGACGACCCAAGGCAGTCAAATATATATCCGTTCGGGGTCTAATAACGTCCCTGCTCCTTATGCCGTGATTGCAGGAATGTTTGGCAAACGTCCGCAGCCGAATATTGAACTCGTGATTAATGACAAAATTGTTGTTGCAGGGAAAGTCGGTGAAGAAGATATTTTTGCACCAACCAAGAAAAGTAAGAAAAAAGAAGAATTTGTTAAAGTCAGTTTTTCTCTGTTAGCACAAAATAACTCTAATGCCGTAGCGAAAGAAGTTTATTTGTCTTGTCGGACACTTTCTGTCGGTGGAGAAAAGAATAAGGTTAGTTTTCATTATGATCACCAACTGGAAAATTTAACGGCAGAGAGCAACTCTATTAACCTGATTACACCGGTTGAAATGCGTGTGCCGCCACGGGCGTTATTCTCCTGTGCCAAGGCAGAAATACGCTTTTCAGGAGAAATTAGTGAGGATTTTCTGTTAGACGGCGTGGTTGGCGCGGATGGTGCAACACCGAAGAGTTTTCGGATTTATATTTCCAAAAATGATTTGCGTTCTTTTGTGGCGCAGGCTATGAAAAAAAATGCAGATATGGCTGTGTTAACAAATGAGTTTTTCTCATGCTATTTTAAAAGTGAAATATAAATTGTGGATTGCCGCGCTCATTGTATTCGCTCGCAATGACGAGATGAGAAAGGGTTGCCACGATATAGTGAGTAATGATAAAATGAGAATGAATTGCCATTAAGGTATAAATAAGGAACGATGATGAAACGGATTGAGATTTTTACAGACGGTGCATGTTTAGGAAACCCCGGAGCCGGCGGTTGGGCAGCAATTTTGCGTTATAATGATGTGGAAAAAGAACTCTCCGGCGGAGAAGCACAAACAACAAACAACCGCATGGAGCTGACAGCCGTTATTGAAGCACTGGAAAAACTTAAAGAACCTTGCAACATTACGCTTTATACCGATAGTCGTTATGTTATGGACGGAATTGAAAAATGGATTTATGCTTGGAAGAAAAGCGGCTGGAAAACAGCAAATAAAAAGCAACCGGTGAAGAATGTGGAGCTTTGGCAACGCTTGGATGCTGCACGCGAACGCCATGAAATCCGCTGGGTGTGGGTTAAAGGGCATGCCGGCCATGTTGAAAATGAGCGCTGCGATGAATTAGCACGCAGTGAGGCTTATAAATTTAAAGAATAGATTTCCGCGGATTTTAACTTTACTATTACGAATACTCTTCTATACTTTCTTTTGTCGGCAGAGATGCCGTCGGAGCTGTCGTAGGCTCTCACTAATTTGTCCTTGATTTGAGTCTGGTAGCTTTTGCTTATATATTGAATCTCTAACTATGTGATTTCTGAACTTCCTGACGTTATTTTTGCACCAGTTTTCTGGATAAAACAAAACACAGCCTTTTGAGGGGCTGTGTTTTTGAGCTTACGGCCATTCACTTCCGTTTAGCGCGGCGAGATGTTGGCGATAAATTTGCAATATGCGACGTTCATATTGCTCTTGCAGACCGGAGGTCAATTCGCAGAAATTGTGCTCCCATTCATAGATTTCACGGTTGAGGAAAATCCGCAGAGCTTGCTTTTCTTTGGGTAAAAAGGTCTCTTTCAACTTATTAAACGCTTCCATACGTGGAATATCGTCTTCTATCACACCGTGAGCCTTGGGGAGTTCTTTGTTTATCTCTTCCCACAAATCTTTTCCTTTGAGAAACATCATGCTTTGATATTCCTCTTGCTGTCGTTCTCTTTGAACTGCCCGACGACTGGTTGGTGATAACCAATACTGTAAGCGGGCGAAAAAGCCTAATTTATACATATGACATAAAAGTTAAATATTTCATGCGCAGTATATTAGACAAAATATTTTTTGTCAATATGTAAAATTATTCAGCATTCAACGCACCGCTTTGAAACATTCGGGCAGCGGTCTGATAATCAAACTTACCCGTTCCTAATACCGGTGGCTTTTTCAAATAAATAACTTTTTTCGGTATCCACAGCTCACTAAACCCAGATTGTTTGAAAAATGCCTTAATATCGGTTAAGTTTGCTTGTTCGGCAGAGGTGATGAATATCAGCTGTTCGCCTTTTTTCTCATCCGGCTGAGTGATAATACCCTGCATATAACCGGTATAGAGTTTATCCAGTGCTGCTTCAACAGCTGTAAGCGATACCATTTCGCCGGCAATTTTGGCAAAACGTTTGGCTCGTCCATGAATGATTACAAACCCATCATCATCAATGCTCACAATGTCACCGGTGTCATACCAATTATTTGCCGGTGGTTGGAGTTTTCCGGGAGCCTCGGCTTTCATGTAACCCTGCATAATATTATCGCCGGAAACGAGTAATTTACCACCTTGTTCAATTCCTGTTACAGGTTCTAATTTATATTTTATTCCGGGGAGCAATCGCCCGACAGAGCCTCCTTTACGATGCATCGGGGTATTGATACATAGTACCGGTGAAGTTTCTGTGGTGCCGTATCCTTCAAGCAGGCGGACGCCGAATTTATCCATCCACAAATTGTAGGTTTGCTCTTTTAATTTTTCACCACCAACAACAGCATATTTCACATTAAAGAAATCATACGGATGTCCCATACGGCCGTAACCATAGAAAAACGTATCCGTACCACAGATTATGGTGGCATTAGTATCATACACAAGCTCAGGTACTATGCGGTAATGTAACGGTGAAGGATAAAAGAAAGTACGGACACCAAAGAGCATGGTTAAAATTGTACCGACTGATAAACCAAAAGAGTGGAACATTGGCAGAGCATTAAAGAAAACATCTGTGCTATTAAATGCAATCACAGTGCTTACCTGATAACGGTTAGCCTGCAAGTTTTTATGTGAAAGGAGAACGGCTTTCGGCATTCCCTCTGAACCAGAGGTAAACAAAACAACCGCCGTATCATCTGCCTTATTTTCTGGTAATCGGCATAATAAATGACGGATAAAGCCTTTAAGTTTGGTCTTTAAAGGAATTTGGGACGCGAAATCTTCCAAATACACCAGTTTCACATCTATTTCCGCAATGCAGCTTTCCAGATGATGTAAACGCGCTTGTTCTATAAATTTCTTAGAGGTCAGAACAGTTTTAACACCGACTGTTTTTAATGACGATGCCACTTGTGCCGTACCTTGCGAAAAGTTTACCATTACTGGAACTTTATCTACACTTTCCAGTGCAAAAAAGCTGATAACGTTAACCAGCATATTTGGCAACATTAAGCCGATATACTTCTCCTCTTTAAATGCCTCTTCATATGCAGCTCCCAATACATAAGATTTTTTGATAAACGAATTATACGTTTGCGGCTTACGAGCGATATCTTCGGCGATTTTATGCTTCCAGCCATGCGTTTTGGCTGCGTCTATGAGTGACGTGAAGATATTTTCTTCAATATCTGAGGTTTTATATATCATATCAGCCATCAACTCATAAAGTTTCAGAGAAATAGCATGGCGACGGTTGCGACCTTTGATATCTTCATTCACGCTGATTTTCATCGGTTTTAAGATTGTCATCGTAATTTTGGGGAATAAACGGGTTTTGAACTTGTTGTTCATATATGAGAGTTTGCTATATTGCGCCCCATTTATACGGATCGGTAAAATACGAGCATTAGCTTTTTCAGCAATCACCCCTGCCCCTTCATATACTTTCATCAAACCGCCGGTGGTGGTTATTCTCCCCTCAGGAAATATCATTAATTTAGAGCCTTTTTGCACCTCGTCTATCATCTCACGAATTGAAAACGGCGAGGTTGGATCTACCGGCAAAAAGCGTACGACCAGACCAAAAAGCTTAACACACCAGGTTTTCGCCCATTCAGTATTAATCGCAAAAGTGATTTTTTCAGGCATGAAGGCGGCTATCAATAATCCATCTAATAACGAGGTATGATTGGCGATGATGATAGTGTTTGTATGTGCACGTTTGATGTTTTCAATCCCTTGCAGGCGGACGCGATATAATATGCTCAGCACTGCCTGAAAAACAGAACGCAACAAAGCATCCGGCAATAAAGCGGCAATGTAAAGAAATACAAACAGATTAGCGATTGAAGCAAACAAAAACAGTTCCGGAATCGTACATCCTATGGAGAGAAGGATAACCGCAAACACGGCCGCCAAGACCATTCCGAGCGCATTTAAGATATTGTTACCGGCAATTACCGCAGCAGTATAGGCTTTGGGAGCATTCGTCTGCATCATGGCATTTAACGGCACAATATATATTCCGCCGAAAAAAGCTAACATAAACAGTGCAACGGTAATTTTATCAGCTGACGGGGTTGAGAAAAATGCCCCAATTGTAATTAACTCATCGGGGGTTGGATAATTTTTTGTCAGGGCATAAAGAGCGTATAAGCTTAGCCCCATACCAAGAGCTGAGATTGGCAAATAAGTTGCATGAATCAGTCCTTTCATAATTTTACCGCAAGTAAGTGACCCAAACGCCACCCCTAATGAAAAAACAATTAAGAAAAAGGTGATAACTCCGGCCGACGCATGGAGAATCTGCCCTGCCAACGGATATATCTGAACAGCAACCAGTGCGCCGATGGTCCAAAACCATGTCGCCCCTAAGATACTTTTAAAAACAATAGGATTTTTATAAATTATTCTAAATGTTTGGCTCAGAGCTTTGAAGATATTTTTAGAGATTTCCGATGTCGGGCGGGGTGCCGGTGCATCAGGTATTTTGCGCGAGGCGATTACGCCACAGAAAGCAAAAACTATTAACACAGCTATTGCTGCACTAATCGGAAGCAATGTCCCCAAAATCAGCCCCAAGAGAATCGCCGTATAAGTGGAGGCTTCAACATACGCATTAGCGTTGATTAACTCTTCTTTATCTAATAATTGAGGCAGAAGTGCATATTTTATCGGGCCGAAAAAGGCTGACTGTGTTCCCATTAAAGCGAGAAGTATTACCAAAAGCGTTATGTTTTCAGTATAAAATACAAACGCTACGGCACACATTAACAGAAGTTCGGTCAATTTTAAAACACGAGCAATAGACGCGCGATTATATTTATCGGCAACCTCTCCTGCTGTGGCTGAAAAAAGAAAAAAAGGTAGAATAAAAAGACCAGCGATAATGTTTGAGAGAATATCGGCCTTGTCTGTCAGCCTAAACGCGACCATCGTTAAAAGTGCATTTTTGAATAAATTATCATTCAATGCGCCAAAAAATTGAGTTATTAACAAAGGAAAAAATTTTTTTGATTTCAATAAAGGAGCAGACATATTAACCTCCAAAGTCCGTTTTATTGGAATGAACTTACCTTTACCCTATTGCAAATGCAAGAAATTTGCTTATTTATTCCACTTTTAATTTGGTTAAACCGACTGAAAATATTTTTTTGCATATTTTTAATTTTTATTATTGACATTCTGAAAATTTATCTGTAAATACTCATTCATGCCTGATGGCTGAGTAGCTCAGTTGGTTAGAGCAGAGGAATCATAATCCTTGTGTCGGGGGTTCGAATCCCTCCTTAGCTACCATTAATAGAAAACGTTCCTTTGGGGACGTTTTTTTTATACAAAAAAAGAGGTCCCTCAGTTATGAAGGACCTCTTTTAGGGCTTAATCTGAACAAAACGCCGGATATTGACGCAATTTATAAAGCCTATTAAACCATTCGTTCATGATTTGTTTATCAACAGGCGGTAAGCGGCGATATACTTCGCCAACTTTTGCTCCCCCTGCCGGCCATACAATACATTGCGATTTACAAGCGACCGGCTGCGAACAACCGCCCAATGTCGTCATCATCAAGATTAGGCTGAGCCGCAATCCGACAGATTTCTTTGGTTTCAATTCTCACCACCTCCACTTCTTTTTCCACAATTTCTATTTTTACCTGCATTTTTCCGTATAAAAAAGACAAGCGACACAACGCAGCCATTATCACAAACACAGCAATGACTTTATAAACCATTTCACTCAAATCTTATGCCTCCGGATCTTTCTGTTTCATAATTGAGATAAAATGAAACGGATCTTTTTCTGCGGTTTTCAGAATTGTATCCGCAATCATATAAATTCTGACCGCAAATAAACCACAAACGCCCGATACGCCATATTTAACCGGTATCGGAATATCCATATATTCGGTTAAAAGCCCGCACAACATGCTGACAATAAATGTTATCAACATATCGCGTAGACTTTGGCGTATAGAAATAAACGGTTTAATAAGAAGGGTTATGAAACCGATAAACACGCCCCATAACCCATAATGTGTCAATATATCCTTTACTCTTTCCATTATATCTCCTATTGCAATAATATTATAGGGATAACCGAAGTATAGGCTTCATTACGGCTAACATAAAGAGTGACTCCGCCGTCATAGCTTTTGGCAACGGAAGAAAATCTACCGCTTGTGGCATCTGTTCCGTTAAAGCAAATATGCGGTATTTTATCGCTTACGGCTCCTTCTAAGGCGATATTCAACTTATATGGAAATCCCGGACAGTCTGTTGCTGCTTCAAGTGTTTCATTATTAATCTCTACGGCAACATTTTTATATCTTAATGTTGTCAGAGGTTGCAACATTGTATCAATTTCTTCGGCAGAATAGTATTTATTGAGAATCTCCAAATACATATTTCTGACTTCATCAATCATTAACGGAAGATTTTCCAGAATCTTAAAGTTTTGAGTTAACATTGAAAAGCAGTTTAATAAATCCTTGTCGGTATACTCCTCTGTTACCGGAATACTGACAAAACGAGATAACCTTTCCTGCATTTGCTGTAAGGCCATGGTTATCTTGTCCAATGCATTTTCAAAATCAACAGCAGGAAAATCCTCTCCCTCTAAAAAAGTGGTTAATTGCTTAAACGGAACGTTACGAATAATCGTAATCTTATCCCCCTTTGCCGGTGGAGTTACAAAGATAATATTGCCGGTTTCCAGGCGTGAAATATTATCTACCGTATAATCTTTTCCCTCCACAAGCGGGGTTTCGGTGTTGCCGAGATAAACGGCAACTTCTTTTTCAAAAAAGCGAAACGGAACCGGGAATTTGACAGTTATGCCATCACCGATATATACTGTTTTGCTTGTTTCTGTTTGCACAGTCATAATTTTCTCCTTCAAAAAAATGGATTAAACAAAAATAAAAAAAACCGCAGTTTGCGGTTTCGGACAACGCTCATTTGATGAGCAACAAAAAAAGCCCTGTTTATTACAGGGCTTTTAAATGGTATGATACCATTATGCGCGTTTTTATAGCACAGGGTGACAGAGAAGTCAACCCTTTTGAAAAAAAAAAGCATTAAATATTTCTTATTTTAGCGGCCTCGTTGTTTCATCAACCCTTTTACTGGCGGCTCTTCATAACTCGCGGCAAATTGTTTGCGGGTTTCGTATGTCAGCGCTATGCCATTATGTCTCATATTAAAGATTTTGTCATTTACCGTTATAATTGTACCATCTTGAAGTTTAATTTCCACAGCATTCGGCGTATATGCAAATTCTTCCGTATAATTTGTTGCGCTGTCTTTGTTCCAATTACTTGTCTTTACGCGATTATCTGAACCGATTGTTACTTTACGCGAATACGGCAGCGTTAAAACATCATTTTTGGTTACATTAATAGATTTACCGGCATGAACAAAATTTTGCACCTTAAATGTTTTATCCGTTATCAATTTTGTGTCATCTGAAATCAGACAATTCATTTTATCACCGTTTATGTGCAAAACCGCTTTATCCGGATAGGTTATACTTCCCTTTTTAAAATTAATGAATATACCGTTCGGTAAGCGACAGGAGAGTATTTCCGTTCCAGCTGTTGTAATACTCAAACCACTGCGATATTCTTCTGTATATTTGCGAGCTGTGCGGCGTTTACTCATTTCTTTATACTGCGATATTCCATTTTGCTGCTTAACATTTAAAACGCGTTTTTCCAGAAAATCTATTTCAACAACCATACCGTCTTCGTGCTCTGCCCGAACAACATTTCCCTGTACCAAATATACTTTGGGATAAAGACGGGCTAATCTGTCTTCTAACGCACGCATCGCCTGTATTAACTGAGGAAATGCCGTATCCAACCGCTGATTAAGCTCCGTATTCATCCCTTGATGACTTAAATCATTACGCAGTTTTTTCAGCTCACTCCACTGTTTAGCCTCCTCTGCCGTAATTATCTTTTGATAAAGCAACTCTTTCCACGATTTTACAGGAGGCTGATTGCGTCCGCGAAGTAAAAAATGCTGACTGATCTGATATTCTGTACTTTGAAAAATATCAAGGTAACTTTTGCGTTTCAGGTGAACACTGATACGTGCTATAAAGCTTTCCATGTCTATATCACCGCAATCTATCACCTGAGCTTGCGGGAGTATTTTCCTAATCGTTTTTAATAGGGCTGCTTTTTTATCTGATGTTTCAGAATATGCTGTTTCAACAAAAAGTGGGGTCTCGGGATTTTGACGTGTATATTCTTTAATGCGATTAATAAATTTGGTATTTGTTTCCCCGTTTGCCCTAATTTTTAACTCCGGATTAAGCGATGAAACGAGGAGAGAAAAATCCGCCGCCGCATCAATATATGCATTCAGGCGCTCTGAGAGCGGTTTATTACATAACCGGCAATAGGCATCCAGATAGCGTTCACGAATAGAAAAATTGCGATTATTATCAAAAGAAGTAAAACGTCCCATGTTATCTAAGGTGTCCCATTGGTGATGCATCAAATGGCGGATATTCAAAAATTCTTGCATTCGGGCGGCGGAAGGAATAGCGTCGCTGTTTTCTGCGTACATTAAATAATTACCGCTTTTAATTTTCATCGGAATATCGTGTAATATCTTATCTGTTTCTTCGGCCAAAGAGGCTAACGCTGTTAAAATCATATTTTCAAAGGGCGCTGTCATCTCTGAGGCCATTGTTTCGGTTTGCGCCGTATGCAACTCTTGGGTACTGAGTTCTTCCAAATCACCTGAAAACTGAGACATGATATCTAACATACAGGCAAACTTCTTTATTTCTAATGGCGATTTAAAAACATCTGCAACAGCCGCTTCGCCAGAAGTCCTGCTGTATGTCATAACATATTTTCCATCTATAATAAATCTGGCGTCAGCAAGTTTTTCATCTTGCTTAAATGCCGCAACATAACGCTCTATTCGGCAAGGTAAATCATTTTTACCGGTTTGCATTTCATAATCTTTGGGTGAAGATATAATTCCTATCCCGCCGGTGTTTTGCTCCGGTGAAGTATAATTCAGGCTGACAAAGCAATAATGCTTGTTATCATCTGGTCTTTGCGCTTTAAGAAAATTTTGATACGCCGCCTCTTCATCCGTATTTATGCTTTCAATCTGCCACGGATTATTTTCTGCTTTATTATTATACATTTTTTGCACTTCAAACGCTGCTAATGTAGCCACTTTGTAGCGACGGACAATATGCTCCATATTACGAACAAGAGAAATGTACTCTTGATAAACAGATAATAAGCGTTTTTTACGGGCAACACTAAACGAAGAAGCATAAGCTGATATGATATTAAAATTTTCGGGCATGATCTTTCAGGCTATTCTGTTAATTTTAGAGAAAATATTAGCGAAAAATATTTTTTTGTCAAGTATTACCCCGTATATCGTAAGACTTTTTTAAGAAAGTATAGATTAAATTCTTTACAAAATCAAAAAAATATGCTATATTTATTTGTCTTTAAAGAAAGGTTAGAGTATATGACTAAGCATTTGCCCCGGGTGTTGTCCGTTCTGTTATTAACCCTTTTTTTTAATGTTTCGGCTGTCTGTGCAGACCCCACACCTTCTATCTATGATATTATCAAAAATGAAGATCAAGAAACGTTCTCCAACATGGTTATGCTTGGATATGATATTGATGAGCGAGATGCTGACGGTTTTACACCATTGATGATTGCTTCCTCCTTAGGTAAAGCTGAATTTGTTGCCTTTCTGATTAACAACGGGGCGGATGTTAATGCACGCAGTAAAAGCGGATTAACACCCTTGCATCGGGCAGCGCAAGCCGGTTCTGCGGCAGTTATTCAACTTTTAACCGAGGCTGATGCTATTATTGACTTGCCTGATAATGACGGTATGACACCGCTTATGGCTGCGGTTTCGGCAAATAAATTTTTTGCGGTTGATTTATTAATCAAACGCGGTGCCGTTTTGGGTTTTCGTAATGCTGAGGGGCGCACGGCTTTATGGCTTTCTGATCGTAAGAGATTTACAGAAATCAGTAAATTTCTCCGCTTAAAAGGTGCTAAATATTAATTTTTTCTTTTTTCAGTAGATAAATTTTCGTTTAAGGGTTGCGGAGGTCTTTGTTTCTCCCTATATTAAATTCATAGATTAATATATTGAATCAACCTTTATGCGGAGCTCTTTGATATGGCTGAAAAAATTGAATTTAAAACCGAAGTCAATAAACTTTTGGATATTGTTATTAATTCGCTCTATTCTGAAAAATACATCTTTTTGAGGGAACTTATTTCTAACGCCTCAGATGCTTTGGACAAGCTGAAATATTGGACATTGACTAATCCGCAGCTTTCTAAAAGTAATGCGCCTTACCAAATTACCATTACCCCGGATAAAGACAATAATACGCTCACTATTTCTGACAATGGTATTGGTATGACGCGTGATGACCTCATTAACCACATCGGAACAATTGCCAAATCCGGAACAGCGGAATTTTTACAAAATGCCAAAGAAAATGCTTCTGCGGTTGATCTTATCGGGCAATTTGGTGTCGGGTTTTACTCTGCTTTTATGGTAGCCAACAAAGTAGAAATCGTTACCCGTCGGGCTGACAGCGATAAAGCATACAAATGGGTTTCCAACGGCGTGGACGGTTATGAAATTTCTGAGACTGAACGAGAAACAAACGGTACAGATATTAAATTGTTTTTGAAAGATGATGCTAAGGACTTTACTGATACGATTTATCTGCGCAATATCATCCACACCTACTCCGAGCATATTGAATATCCAATCGTTTTAAACTTAGGTGAAGCCGGTGAAGAAACTGTTAATACGGCCTCTGCTTTATGGATGAAAAACAAAGCGGAAATTACCGAAAAGCAATATAAAGATTTCTATCAACACGTTACCAAAAACTTTGATGAACCGTGGATGACTTTGCACTTCAAAGCCGAAGGAAACATTGAATATACCGGTTTATTATTTATCCCCTCAAAGGCACCCTATGACTTATTTCAGCCGGACAGAATGACTGGTATTAAGCTCTATGTTAATAAAGTTTTCATTTCTGATAAGGTTGAAGGCTTGATGCCGATGTATCTGCGCTTTGTAAAAGGCGTGATTGACAGTGCAGATTTACCGCTTAATATTTCTCGTGAAATGCTGCAACAAAGCGCTTTAATTGCCAAAATCAGACAAGGTACGGTGTCCCGTTTATTTAAAGAACTGAAAAATAAAGCAAAAAATGAGGAAGATTACGAGAAATTCTGGAAAGCTTTCGGTATTGCTTTTAAGGAAGGTATTTACGAGGATTTCAGCAATCGTGAAGAAGTGGCAGAGCTTTCGCGCTTTTACACCTCTGCCTCTGACGGGAAATTAACCTCGCTTGATGCTTATATTGAGCGCATGGATAAGGAACAGAAAGCCATTTATTACATTACCGGTGATGATGCCAAAACATTGGCTTGCAATCCGCAATTGGAAGCTTTCCGTGAAAAAGGTATTGAAGTTTTGCTTTTAACGGATCCGATTGATGAATTTTGGACACAAACCCTACTCTCTTACAAAGGACATGAGTTGAAGCACATTTCACAAGCCGACATCAAACTCACTACCGAACGTAAAGAGGCTCGTGCTGATGAAGCAAAACTCAAAGCTTTAACCGAAAAAATGAGCGAATGGTTTAAAGATGAAGCCGGAAAGGTTGAAATTACGGAAAATTTAACCAAGAGTCCGGCCAGTTTAACTGTTGAAAACGGACAAATGAGTATTCACTTAGAGCGTTTGATGCGTAATCATCAACAGAAAACAGCCTTTGACAGTACCAGAATTTTACAGATTAACCCCTATCATCCCTTGATTATTAAATTATCTGAGATGCTTAGCGACAGCAGCAAAGAGGCTGATGTTAAAGATGCTGCTATGCTGGTTCTGGAACAAGCCAAAATTGCCGAAGGCGAAGCGGTTTCTAACCCAAGTTTGTTTAATGAGAAATTAAGCGAATTTATCTTAAAAGCTTGCTCGGGATATTAAAATTTATTATCTTCTACAAAAAAAGTAAAAGCGCCTACTGAGAGGCGCTTTGCTTTTACATTGCCAAATCATTATTTGATTTGATATTTTGATTGGCGGCTGACGGTGTATGATTTAACAAATCAACTAAACCGCTAATCGGCACATAAGCCATATTTGGACGATTACCCATTTCATAATTTACTTCATAGAGGTTTTTACGTAAAATTTCCAAACTGAGCCATGGCTCATTGAGTGATTTATCGCCTAAAAATTCACGAGAAACCCTATCAATTAATGGTGATACGGCTTTTTGAGCCCAAGCTTTACGCTCTTCGGCAGAAGCGACATCTTGCGCCGATGCAGCAAAGTTTTCAACAGCAACAGCTCCCATATATCCTTTTAATGAGCGATACATGCCGGCAATATCACGCACATAAATATGTTTTTGTTTGCGCTGTTCCATCGGTAAATCTGGCTCACCGGCAAAATCAATAAAGCGCAAATCATTATCCGGTGTTACCATAACCTGTCCTAAGTGAAAATCACCATGCACTCGGTTTAATGTTCCCTTATCTTCGGCTTGCATCAGCTGAGTGATGCGTTCATTAACAAAACGACTTGTATTTTCATCCCAGCCGGCTAACAAACGAGTGGCCTGAGAGCGTGACGGTTCGGGTAATCTATCCAGATTATCCCTTATTTGTTGTTTTGTTTTTTTCAACAATGTTTGCATTTGTTTTTGATAAGAATGAATAAAACCGTCGGTTACCTTTTCGGGGGTGAAATTCGGATTACTATCCTCCCTCGTTAAGCACTCACTCATTTCCGCCGTTTTAGCACTCAAATTACGCACCAAAGCAATAAATTCTTCATTTTCGGCAGGTGTTAGACCGCGACCGGTTAAGAATGCTTGTTTTAGCTTTTTATCAAGATATTCCATGGCGTAGTTCCACATATCGCCTTTGTTTTTCACAAATTCTTGAATAATCCCAGAGGAAGCTCTACTTCCATCCGGACGGCGCCAGATAAATCCACCAAATGTTTTAGGCATGACACTGCAATTTTCACGCATTAATTTTTCATTCATTTCAAATTCGGAGTTTACTTCATTTGAAAATTCTAGCATACGTTCCAATTTAAATGCCAGTTTTCCCCCCCCGACATTAATTGTCGTATTACTCTGTTCTACGGATAAAGCACGAGATGTATCTTCCTTACAAGGAGCAATATCTGAGCTGTGTCCAATATCCCAATTTTCAAGTGTCCAGCCATTGTTAAAACGAACTGAGCCTTGATGTTCTTCCATCATTTGCATCAGGCTTGCCCAAAAATCCGGCTCTAAGGCTGCATCTGTATAGATTTCACCATCCATAACCAAAACGTTTTGCTCTTGCGGCATAGCGACCTTACGTGCCAAGGGCATAGAAAAATAACGGCTTTCGCCCTCTGTAAAATTCACAGTTCCTAAAACAAAGAGTTTTTTCCCTTTATCATATGGCATTGTCTCTAAGCTGAAACCAGTTACTCGTCCCTGGCGAATTTCTTCTTTAAAATTACACCAGCGGCACTCATACAAATAATTTGTCAAAATAGACATATCCAGTACATTATTTGTCATTTTTGTATCCTTTTTGTTGTTTATTATAATCTCTGTATATAATGATTAAAATTTGTTGTCAAAGGCTTTTTTCTGCTTTATGCTTTAAAAAACTTATGGAGAAGACAATAATGGATACGTTAAAAAAACTGGCCGAAAATGTTGGCATATCATCTACATATATTGACAAAACCGGTAAAGAACATTTTACCGAAGATTGTGTTCGGCATTATTTTTTGAATGCAATGGGTATTAAGACTGCCTCAGAAGCAGACATTGCTGAGGCTTTGGCACTCTCTGAAAAAGAACCATTAATACCGGAAGTTTTGCCTTTTTTTGATAATGAAGAGCTCAGTTTTACACTTAACGGAAACGGTGCTTATGATTTACATTTAATTGATGAAAATGAGAATATTATATGGCAGAGCTCTGCTTTGGGGGAAACACCGGTTTTACTCCCCAAACTTGATGCCGGCTATTACACTCTTGTGGTAGCAAAAGATGCTGTTGTAACGGAAAGTTTGGTTATTGTGGCGCCGGTTTTGTGTTATCAACCGGAATTCATTAAAAATAAAGAACATTTGTATGGCGTTTCATTAATGCTTTATGCTCTACGTTCTAAAAACAGTATGGGCATAGGGGATTTCGGGGATTTGGCAGAACTCGTGCGCTTAACAGCAGCTCACGGCGGGGATGCTGTCGGAATCAACCCGCTCGGGGTTATGTCTCCGTATACCCTACCCTCACCGATCAGCGGTATGTTAAAAGGTGATGTTTCTCCTTATCGCTCGCTCAGCCGATTATTTGTAAACTATGTTTATTTGGACTTGCGCAGTGAAGCTGATTTTCATGCTTCAAAGGAAATTACAGCGATGATGTCCGATCCGTTGACACTTGCTGAAATTGAAAGACTAAACAAAAACCCTGATATTATTTACGCCTCTGTTTTACGATTAAAGTTACATCTTCTCAGTCTTATGTATAAAACTTTTCTTGCCTGTGATGACACTCAACGGAAACAGGATTTTAAAAGTTGGAAGCAAGAAAAAGGTGAGGAATTAAGCAATCTCTGCCTGTTTGAAACGTTATTGGAAAAACATGCAGGAACACCTTTCTGGCGGCATTGGCAAGACGGAACTGATGACATTAACTCTGAGGCGACAAGAGAATTTCGCCGCAACAATCAAGAACGCATTGATTTTTATGCTTATTGCCATTGGCTGGCAGACAAACAACTTAAAAAGGTTCAAGATTTGGCGCGTTCTTTACAGATGAAGATAGGTCTTTATGCGGATATGCCTATCGGAGCGGCTTCTAACGGTGCTGAGGTTTGGGAAAACCCCGAAGCGTATGTGCTTGATGCCGGTATCGGAGCGCCGGCTGACCCGATGCGTCCCAAAGGACAAAGCTGGGGTTTTACACCTTATCATCCTGAAATTTTATGCAAACAGCATTATGCACCGTTTATCCGATTAGTACGAGAAAACGTCACAAAGGCCGGCGCTTTACGCATTGATCACGCTATGGGATTGCGGCGCTTGTTCTGGGGCTTTTTCAGCTCAGATAATCCTGTTTTACAAGGCGCTTATATTTACTATGATATGAAAGCGTTGACGGCTATTTTATCCTTAGAAAGTAATCGGGCGAAGTGCTTACTTATCGGCGAGGATTTAGGAACGGTTCCGGAAGGTTTTCGTGAATATATGGCTGAACATGGCTTGTTGTCTTATAAGGTTTTCTTCCGTCAAAAAGAAAAAGACGGCAGCTTTATCAGCCCCGATAAGTATATGCATATGTCTCTGGCGCAGTCTTCAACACATGATCAGGCAACCTCTGTCGGTTTTTGGTGTAATGAGGATATTGAAGTTTTTAAACAATGTGGCTTATATATTAATAACAGCCAATATCAAGACAATCTTGAAGGGCGCAAAAAAGACAGACTGAATATGATTAAAGCCTTTGAGACGGAAAATTTGCTTTCATCCGAGCTAGCCTCAGAGATGCAGCAGAGTGCTGATACTGGAACTGTTGTTCCCAATGGCATTCAAGATGCTGTGAATGCTTTTGGTGCTAAAACAAACAGCGCGCTTTATTTTGTACGTTTGTGTGATATTTATGCGCAACAGAAACTTGATAATGCTCCGGGGACGATTGATGAATACGCTAACTGGCGCTTAAAACTCTCCTGCTCAGTTGAAGATATGTTTACAACGCCGAATTTTGCAAATGCTATGGCGACGATAAAAAAATACCGTCCATAATAATAAAACGCCCTCTTTATTTGAGGGCGTTTTCATTAGGTTACGTTCTGATTAGAACTGTTGCGTGTTGATGTACTTGATGCAGGAATACTCATTGTCTGAACGGGTGAAAACAGTTGCCAGCAGAGCAATATCCAGCGGTTTGCGCATTTTTGCTTTCACGTTTTTCCGGCCGTTGAGCCACATTCTGAAATGGAGCGCTCCGGGAACAGCTTTGGTTTTCGGATTCAGCACCAGACCGTTATGCATCTCCCATTCGTTATCAGGATAGAACCGAAAGAACGATTCCCACTGTTTTTCCGTATACGGTGTTTGTAACAGTGCACTTTCCACAGTGGCGGCAGGAAGCTCTTCCAGATTTTTTCCTATCACCACAAAGAAACGAGGGATACCCTCAGCACAGACAGCAAGTATTTTGCCATCCAGTACGAGAATGCGGCCGAGGCGACAGTTCTTCATATTCAGGTTTTGCGGTCCGGATGTATTTCCCGATGCTGTATCGTAGACCATGACATCAGTGAAACTCAGGAAGTTTCTTTCGCTTCTGACCGACAGAAGATATGACCCCATATTGATGTAGCAGCTGTTTCTTTGAGCTGCCTCAACAACGTATTTCTGACCTTTGCCGAAATTGATGATGTTGATGAGACTGCCGCAGAATACACATTTTTTGGTGATTGTGTAGTTGTTTCCTGTGAGAAGAGGACCGCGTCCTGCTCTTTCCCGAACAAGTTGTGCCAACATTGTTTGATTTAAGATTGCCATAAAAATTTGTTATTAATGTACATAAATTTAGAAAATGTATAAGAAATTTACTGTCAGGATTTTATTTGTCAAGCTTTTAAAATATTGAAAGGATTTAAAATTAAAAAAGCCCCTTACCAGGAGCCTTTTGTGCCAGCGGCACTTGCAACAAAAACTGGTGGCCAGAGAGGGGATCGAACCCCCGACACGAGGATTTTCAGTCCTCT
>JAAGKN010000471.1_pt1 | contig 58366 bp, 49 predicted proteins | sample 6206371 | NCBI WGS metagenome assembly JAAGKN01 (sample SAMN11533720, study PRJNA540317) | gut metagenome | isolation source: fecal pellets from male and female animal of same cohort | host: Peromyscus leucopus | place: USA:CA | collected 2017 | reverse complement strand
AGAGCTGTTCCCAGGCGCTGTCGGGGAAGTCCTTGCCGGTGAAGTCCTTCACAGCGGCCTTGAAGAGCTTGACGAGGTTCTTGAGGTCCTCAACGTCAAGTTCGGTGTCGAGCTTGACGCCCTTTTCTTCCTTCACCTTGTCCATGATTTCCTCGAAGGGATCGATGTCGGTCTTGCTCTTGGGCTTCATGCCGAGCACAACGTCGCCATACATCTGCACGAAACGACGGTAGCTGTCCCATGCGAAGCGGGGGTTGCCGCTCTTCTCAGCCAGTGATGCAACGGTGGCATCGTTCATACCGAGGTTGAGGACGGTGTCCATCATGCCGGGCATAGAAGCGCGGGCGCCTGAGCGTACAGATACGAGAAGGGGATTGGCGGGATCGTCGAATTTCTTGCCTGTGAGTTGCTCTACGTGGGCGATAGCAGCTTCAACTTCTTTCTTGATGCGCTTCACCACTTCATCGCGGCCATATTGTGTGTATTCGGTGCAAACTTCGGTGGTGATGGTGAATCCGGGAGGTACGGGCATACCCAACAGGTTCATTTCGGCGAGGTTGGCGCCTTTACCACCAAGGAGATTGCGCATCGAGGCATTGCCTTCGGCTTTGCCATCTCCAAACGTGTAAACTCTTTTCATCAGTTGGTTAAATTTATAATTAATATGAGGTAAAATTGATTGAATTCTGATTAATGTTTTTACTGCCTGCCGGGACAAAATGTGCCGGCTTCGGCGTGTTTTCATGGGAGAGTACTGCAAAATTAAATATTTAATCCATACCACGAAACATTTTCACGGTTTTTTAGCGCCTTTTTATATTATTATCGGAATATTTTGGAATAATTAGGCCGCTTTTTCTGTAAAAGGATTTTTTGAGTTAACTTTGCCGCAATTTTGATTCATATGGCAAGAAAACGTAAGGAACTTCCTGTATTGGAAGATGTCGAGATTACCGGTGTGGCTGCCGAGGGTAAGAGTGTTGCCCGTGTCAATGACATGGTGGTGTTCATTCCTTTTGGCGCGCCTGGAGATATTGTAGATGTCAAGATTGACCGCAAGCGTAAGAGTTATGCCGAGGGGCATATCGTGGATATGAAGCAGCCGTCAGCTTTGAGATGCGAACCGGTATGTTCGCATTTTACAGTATGCGGCGGTTGCCGCTGGCAGCATCTGCCTTACAGCTACCAGCTTGAGTGCAAGCAGCAGCAGGTGGCTGATGCCATGCAGCGTATAGCCAAAGTGCCCATTCCGGAAATCAACCCTATCCTCGGGTCGGAGCAGATATGGGAGTACCGTAATAAGATGGAGTACACGTTCTCCAACCGTATGTGGCTCACTTTCGATCAGCTGCGCAGCGGCGAGGAATTTCCCGACCGTGATGCCGCCGGATTCCATATCCCAGGAGCATTTGACAAGGTGCTTGACATTGACCGCTGTCATCTGCAGGATGATTTTTCCAACCGGTTGCGTAAATTCATCAAAAGCCATGCGAAGTCAAAAGGTTATACTTTCTTTGATTTGAAAGCCCAGACGGGATTGCTGCGTACGCTGATGGTGCGCATAGCATCCACCGGAGAGATTATGGCAGTCATGGTATTCGGCGCTGACGAGCCTGAGAATATCGCGGAGCTTATGGAAGCCGTTGCTGCGGAATTCCCGGAGATAACCTCGCTTCAGTATGTGGTGAATCTTAAGGCTAATGACACTATCGGCGACCAGACGGTGGTGTGCTTCAAAGGCAAGCCTTATATAGAGGAGGATATGGAAGGCCTGCGGTTCCGCATAGGCCCGAAGTCATTCTATCAGACCAATTCGCGTCAGGCATATGAGCTGTACAAAGTGGCCCGTAAGTTCGCGGCACTGACCGGCGATGAACTTGTGTACGACCTGTACACCGGCACCGGTACGATAGCCAATTTCGTATCGTCAGGAGCACGTGAGGTGATAGGTATCGAGTATGTTCCGGAAGCAATAGAGGATGCGAAGATCAATTCGGAAGTCAACGGCATCAACAACACCCGTTTCTTTGCCGGCGACATGAAGGATGTGCTCACCGATGAATTCATAGCGCAGTATGGACGTCCGGATGTGATGATTATCGATCCGCCACGTGCCGGAATGCATGATGACGTGATAAAGGTTATCCTCAATGCCGAGCCTCAGCGCATAGTATATGTGAGCTGCAATCCTGCCACACAGGCCCGCGACCTGTCGATGCTTGATGAAAAATACAAGGTGGAGGAGATACAGCCGGTGGACATGTTCCCGCACACGCATCATGTGGAGAATGTGGTGCGTCTGAGCCGTAAATTCTGATGTCAGGGTCGTCCGTTGGCAGCTAAGACAGAATTGTAGTATCGGGCATCGCCTGTTACCTCGCGGCCTATGAAGCCGGGGAGCTCAAATGATTCATTTTCATCCGTGAGCTCGATTTCAGCCACAACAAGGCCATCAAGAGGGCCGTGAAATTCGTCGACTTCCCAGCGGCCTACTATGAAGCGTGTCTTGTCAATGACAGTGCCATCCTCGGCCAGTTTCAGCATCTCTTCGGCATCTTTCAGCGGGATTTCGTATTCCCATTCATTGCGTGTGGCTCCGGAGGTAATACCTTTTACGGTAATGTAGCCATGGTCACCTTTGGTGCGGACTCTTACCGTCGATGCGGGATTGGTGCTGAGATACCCCTGGCGGATGCGGAATGATGATGAAGCAAGAGCCCGGTATGACGAACTAATCACGAGAAATTTACGTTCAATTTCTTTAGCCATATACTAACAGAGTGTGTCTAAGAGTTGATGCACAAAAGTACAAAAAGGCAATAACATTATAAAAGCCTCGTTAAACAAAATATGATAGAACGCATAGTTATTCTTGAAAACGCTGACCCTGCAAGTTTCTACGGGGTGAACAACAGCAATATGCAGCTGATACGCAATATGTTTCCAAAACTCAGGGTGGCGGCTCGCGGCTCTGTGATAAAGGTCATGGGCGATGAAGCCGAAACGGCTGAATTCGAACGTAAAATCCATGAACTGGAGGCTTACTGCGTGAAGTACAACAGTCTTACCGAAGATGTTATTCTTGATATTGTGCGGGGAGAGGCACCGCACGACCGTAAGAGCGATGGTGTGATAATATTCGGTGTCAACGGAAAGCCAATATCGGCCCGTACTCCTAATCAGCAGCGTCTGGTGGAGGAGTTTAACCGCAATGACCTCACATTTGCTCTTGGGCCGGCCGGTACAGGTAAGACATATATAGCGATAGCGCTTGCCGTAAGGATGCTGAAAAACCGCGAAGTACGCAAGATAATTCTGTCGCGTCCGGCTGTTGAGGCAGGGGAGAAGCTCGGATTCCTTCCCGGCGATATGAAGGATAAGATAGATCCGTATCTGCAGCCTCTGTATGATGCTCTTGAGGATATGGTGCCTGCAGCCAAGCTCAAGGAGTATATGGAGAGCAAGGCCATCCAGATAGCTCCGCTGGCTTTCATGCGCGGACGCACCCTCAACGATGCGGTGATAGTGCTTGATGAAGCACAGAATACCACGACTCATCAGATAAAGATGTTCCTGACACGTCTGGGCATGAACGGTAAGATGATCATAACAGGCGATGCCACACAGATTGACCTTCCGCGTGCCACAACTTCAGGCCTTATTCAGGCTCTGCGCGTTCTGAAGAATGTCAATGGTATAGGAAAGGTGGAGTTCGGAAAGAAAGATATCGTTCGACATGCACTTGTACAGCGTATCGTGGAGGCCTACGAGGCTTATGACCGCGAGCGGGATGAAGCTGAAGGCTCCAATGGAACTGCATCTGCCGATGAAGAGGTCGGCGAATAAGCGTTGGACCGCCTTATTGCTGCTGATGCTGATAGTGTCAGTGTGTCATGCCGCTGCACCTATGCAGTCAAGGCTGCGCGGGCTGGTACGTGACTCAGTCAGCCATCAGCCTGTGCCTTATGCAGCTATTTTCCTTAAGGGAAGCGATCGGGGTGGACTTGCTGATGAAAACGGGGTGTTTGATATCACCACTGACAAGCCCTTCTCCCTGATGCAGATTTCAGCTATGGGCTATACTACGAGGCAGATGCCTGTGAAGCGTGGAGTGGTGACCGATATCGTGGTGGATCTCACTCCGTCAGGCGTGACACTTGGAGAGGTTGTGGTCAAGCCGCGGAAGGAGAAATACAGCAAGCGCAACAATCCGGCCGTGGAGTTCATGCATCGTATTGCCGATGCCGGTCCTAAGACTGATCCGCGCCGTAATCCCTACTATAATTACGACCAATATGAGCGTATAACACTTGCCTTTGACAATTTTAATCCTGAGAGCACCAAGAATGTCATGCTCAAGCGGTATGGATTTCTTAAAGAGTATGTGGATACCTCGGAAATATCCGGACGCCCCATATTGAATCTTAACTCGCGTGAGAAATCTGCATCGGTCCACTACAGACACTCGCCTGAATCGGAAAAGACAGTAGTGTCTGGTATCCGGCAGGAGGGTATCGGCGACTTTATGGATCAGGATAATATCCGTATTTTCCTGGAGGATATACTGCGCGAGATTGATTTGTATGGCAATGATGTCAATATCCTGCAGAACCGCTTCGTGAGTCCGCTGTCGCGTCTGGCCCCTGACTTCTATAAGTTTTATCTGAGTGATACCGTCAATGTGGGTGGCGAACGCTGCATTGAGCTGTCATTTGTGCCGCGCAATGCCAAGACTTTCGGTTTCACAGGCCGGCTTTATGTCCCGGAGGGGGATAGCACGATGTTCATAAAGAAGGTGATTATGAATGTTCCCAAAGAGATAAACCTGAATTTCATTGACCGCATTTACTTTGAGCAGAATTTCGTGAAGGCACCTGACGGGTCGCGCCTTAAAGTGTCGGACGACATGACTGCCGAGGTAAGCATACTGCCGGGAGCACAGGGCCTGTATGTTCGCCGCAATACATCCTATGCCAACCATAATTTCGCGGCTCCGGAGAGTGAGGCTGTATTCAGCCGGCTTGGAAAGGAAATCATCGAGGAGGGGGCTGAGAGCCGTGACGCACTCTTCTGGCAGCAGGCCCGTTTCGTGCCTATGTCAGGAAAGGAGGGCAATGTAGGGCAGATGCTTGACCGCCTGAGAGAGCAGCCGTTATACTACTGGACGGAAAAGATTCTGAAGATAGCCTTTACCGGCTATATATCCACCGGCAATCCGAGTAAGGTCGACATCGGCCCGATGAACACTGTTATCAGCCATAACTCCGTTGAGGGGTATCGTCTGAGAGCCGGAGGGATGACTACAGCCAACCTGTGCAAGCGCGTGTTCGGACGTGGATACGTGGCTTGGGGCACGCATGACCACCGTTGGAAATACCGTGCCGAGGTGGAATGGGCATTCAACGATAAGAAGTATCATGCCAGGGAGTTCCCGATACATTCGCTCCGTGCCTATTATCTGTACGATGTTGATATGCTGGGGCAGCATTATACCTTTACGAATCCTGACAATATGTTCCTGTCGTTCAAGCGTAAGGAAGATCTGCAGATGACATATCACCGTGTGGCTCAGCTTGAATATACGCTTGAGTTGCGCAATAACTTTTCAGTGATAGCCGGTCTGCGTAATGAACGTCAGTATGCTACCGATCTGATGACTTTCATCCGTGGCAATGGTCGCATCTATCCCCACTATACGCAAAGCTCATTCAGCATCCAGCTGCGATATGCTCCGGGCGAGAAGTTCTATCAGTCCAAGACTCACCGTTATCCTATTAATTTGGATGCACCTGTGGTGACGCTGACTCACACTTATTCGCCAAAAGGATTTATGGGGAGCATGTTTGATATCAACCGTACGGAGCTGAGCCTGCAGAAGCGTTTCTGGATGTCAGCTTTCGGATTTGCCGATATAATAGTAAAGGGTGGACATGTGTGGAGCCGGTCAGCCTATCCCGATCTGCTGATTCCCAACGCCAATCTGTCATACACCATCCAGCCGGAAAGCTTTGCATTGATGAACGCTATGGAATTTATCAATGACAGTTATGCTTCATGGGATCTGACATACTGGGCCAATGGTGCCATACTGAACTATATACCTATACTTAACAAGCTGAAGCTCCGTGAGGCATTTTCATTCCGGGGAGTGTGGGGACACCTGAGCCGACGCAATAATCCGGAGTACAACTCCGAGCTGTTCCGATTCCCTGACGTGGCGCATACACAGCCTATGGGGCATACTCCGTATATGGAAGCAGGTGTGGGACTTGACAACATATTCAAGATTCTCAGGGTTGACTATGTGTGGCGCCTTACCTACAGTAATAATCCCGGTATCGACAAGAGCGGTGTGCGTATAGCCCTGCACGTCACATTCTGATTTTATATTACGGAATAAAATTATTATATTCGCGGATATTAATCAAATCCGTGAAGATGCGCAGACACTATTTGGGCATATGGGCTATAATCACAGTCGCTCTGATCATTATTGTGGCAGTATCATTTGCCGACCCATTCAGTATATTTGGCTATGAAATGAAGAAGACTCCCATAGCTGAAGTACTCACTGCAACGGATACTGAGGTTGATATTGTCAGCGCCAACAATGACAGTACGGCTATAGCTTCGAAATTTCCGGCACCGCTTGATACGGCTTCGCAGAATATCCTTATTATCGGCGACTCAATGCTTGAGGGACTTAACCCGCGTCTTGCCGCGTACGCAAAGGCCAACGGCCACCGGCTCAACTCCGTGATATGGTACAGCTCGTCGTCAGAGTACTGGGGAACGTGCGACACCCTTCAGGTATTTCTCAAGCGGTTTAAACCTACGTTTATATTCATTAGCCTCGGTGGCAACGAGCTTTTCGTTCGTGATATAAAGACGAAACGCGATAAGTACGTCAAGGAATTCCTCCGGCAGATAGGTGATATCCCTTATCTGTGGATAGGGCCTCCAAACTGGAAAAAGGACACCGGTATCAATGAACTTATCGCTGAGAATGTCAAGCCAGGATGTTTCTTCCTGTCTGACGGCATGCACTTTGACCGTACGAAGGATGGCGCACATCCCACACATGAATCGGCTGCCAAGTGGCTTGACAGTGTGGCACGATGGATGCCTGCGCATGCCGCACATCCAATCAAGATGACGCGGCCGGCCAACGACGTGAAGGCCCGTCCGGAGAATGTAGTAGTCCTTCAACCCAAACATCAGTAATCCTTTCATTAGCAATTACGGTATATGACAGATACTTTGGCATCGCTTGACTTCCAGCAGATATTGCATAACCTTTGGAATATCCTGAAATACGAGGCCTCGAATCCAATGCTGTTCTCAAGCGGCCTGTTCTGGGCCCTGTTTGTTGTTTTTCTGCCGGTCTACGCTCTTCTGAAAAACCGTAAGGTACAGATGATGCTCTTCGTCGTTGCATTCAGCCTGTACTTCTACTATAAGTCAAGCCAGATGTTTTTCCTGCTTCTGGTATGTACATCGCTGCTTGACTGGATATTGTCGCAGCTATTGGTGAGGTGCCCCGAGAGCTGGCAGAAGAAGCTTTGTCTGATATGTTCCATCTGCATATCGCTCTCCATTCTGGGCTTCTTCAAGTATGCCAATTTCTTCATGTGGAATTGGAACGCTATGGTTCAGGGCAATTTCCAACCGCTTGACATAATACTCCCTGTTGGTATCTCGTTCTACACATTCCAGTCCATAAGCTATATTGTGGATGTGTACAAGAAGCGGGTAAAGCCCACCAAGTCATGGCTTGAATATGTATTCTTCCTTTCGTTTTTCCCTGCGCTTGTAGCTGGCCCTATAGTCAGAGCCGATTATTTCCTTCCGCAGCTTAAGGAGAACAAACATGCCACTTCCGCCGAGATGTATGCCGGGCTGTGGCTTGTCATCATCGGATTGATAAAGAAAGCTGTCATTGCCGACTATATCGCACAGTACAATGACCTTATATTCCAGTCGCCCACGGGCTATAGCGGATTTGAGTCGCTTATGGGGCTTGTGGGCTACGTGATGCAGATATATTGTGATTTCTCAGGCTATTCCGACATGGCCATAGGCATAGCCTTGATAATGGGCTTCAAGCTCAGTCTCAATTTCGATTTCCCGTACAAGTCAAAGAACATTACTGAATTCTGGCGCAAGTGGCACATATCGTTGTCGTCATGGCTGCGCGACTATGTGTATATCCCGCTCGGCGGTAACCGCAAGGGTACAATCCGCACTTATGTGAACAACTTCCTTACCATGCTGATAGGCGGACTATGGCATGGCGCGGCATGGAAATTTGTACTTTGGGGCGGTGCGCATGGTGTGGGACTTGCGGTGCATAAGCTATGTAAGCCCTGGCTGTCAAAGATACCTGATACATGGTTTGTAAGGGCTGTGAGCTGGAGCATAACCATGGTATACGTATCGCTTCTGTTTGTATTCTTCAGAGCTGATTCACTTCAGGATTCATGGCTGATAATAAAGAATATTTTCACCAACTTCGATCTGGCCTACTTCGTGCCGTTCATAAAGGTGCGTTACGTATGGTTCATATTGATGGTACTTATAATTGGCGCTCACTGTCTGCCGAGGCGTTGGCATTATAAGGCCCAGGAGTGGTTTGTCGAATCGCCATGGTGGGTGAAGCTTGTTATATTTATCATTGCCGTCCAGTGGGTGATAGAGTTCATGACTGAAGATGTCACACCATTTATTTACTTCCAATTCTGATGATAACTGAGATATCTGACTTCAATATACGCGCATTCAATACATTCGGCATGAATGTGGAGTGCTCAAAATGGATTGATTATACCGAGCCGTCTGATCTGCCGTCGGTTTTTGCATCTGTTGACCGGCATCGGTTCCGGTGTATAGGTGCCGGAAGCAATATGCTCTTTACCGGCAATTATGACGGTACTTTGATCCATTCATCCATCCTGTCGGTCGAAACCGAGCCGTGCGATAATGGAATGACCCGCCTGAGAGTCGGCTCCGGCATGACGTTTGATAAAGTCATAGAGATGTCAGCTGCCGCAGGACTTTGGGGGATAGAGAATCTATCGGCCATTCCCGGTGATGCCGGTGCGGCTGCCGTGCAGAATATCGGAGCCTATGGAGTGGAAGTGAAGGATGTGATAGAATCTGTGGAAGTCTACGACATTCAGGAGAATCGCTTCCGTACTATCGATAGAGATGAATGCGGTTATGGCTACAGAATGTCTATGTTCAAGCTGCCGGAGAACAGATACCGCTATGTCGTGACAGCAATAAATATACTGTTGTCAGCCAATGCCGGACCGAAGCTGGACTATGGCAATATCCGTCAGGCGCTTGAGGGCAAAGATGCTTCGATTCTTACTCCGATGGATGTCAGAGAAGCCATTATCAGGATTCGTGATGAGAAGCTGCCGGCTCCGGAGCTGGTAGGTAGTGCCGGAAGTTTCTTTAAGAATCCGGTGGTGTCGCGCGAAGTTTATGACAAGGTGTGCCTTATTGCCGGAGAGTCAGTCAAAGTACCTCATTATGAAGTGGAAGCCGGCGTGAAGATTCCTGCGGCATGGCTTATAGAGCAGTGCGGCTTCAAAGGCAAAACCAAAGGGAACGCTGCCGTGTGGCATAAGCAGCCGCTGGTTATTGTAAATGCCAACGGTCATGCCATACCTGATGAAATAATAGGGCTTGAGCAGGATATATGCCGTGCGGTTGATCAGCGCTACGGTATCACACTCGAACCTGAAGTAGATCATATCTGAAAAATATTTTAATCGCTGATGAGCACATTTATAATAGAAGGAGGACATCGCCTGCATGGTGAAATTACCCCTCAGGGCGCTAAGAATGAAGCATTGCAGATAATAAGTGCCACACTTCTTACCAAGGAAGAAGTGACCATAACGAACGTACCTGAGATCCTGGATGTACATAATCTGATAGAGCTTATCAAGGGCATGGGCGTGAAGGTTTCACACCCGGCCAAGGGGCATTATATCTTTAAGGCCGATGATATAAATACGGAATATATCTATAGCGACGATTTTGTGAAACGTAGCGCTGCCTTGCGCGGCTCGGTGCTTGTGGTAGGGCCTCTTCTGACCCGGTTCGGACGTGCATACTTTGCCAAGCCAGGAGGTGATAAGATAGGGCGCCGTAAGGTAGACACACATATCGTGGGGCTTGAGCGCCTCGGGGCTAAGATGAGCTACGATTCCCACAAATGTGCATATCTGCTAGAAGTCCCCGACAATAGAAAGCTGCATGGTTGCTACATGCTTCTTGACGAGGCGTCGGTAACCGGAACGGCCAATATTATAATGGCCGCAGCTCTTGCCGAGGGAACAACCACTATCTATAATGCCGCATGTGAGCCTTATGTGCAGCAGCTGTGCCGCATGCTGTGCGGAATGGGACTGCGTATTGACGGATTAGGATCCAATCTGCTCACAATCCACGGAACGGAACAGCTACACGGCATAAAGCATGAAATTCTGCCCGATATGATAGAGGTGGGCAGTTTTATCGGCATGGCTGCGCTTACACAGAGTTCGCTGCGGATTAAGAATGTATCCTACGATAATCTGGGTATTATTCCTGATTCGTTCCGCCGTCTTGGTATAACCATTGAGCGTATGGGCGATGATATCTTTATTCCTGAATCGGATACGTATGAAATAGAGACGGCGCTTGACGGCTCGATACTGAATATTGCTGATGCACCGTGGCCCGGGCTGACTCCTGACCTTCTCAGCGTGATGTTGGTTGTGGCCACACAGTGCCGTGGCAGCGTGCTGATTCATCAGAAGATGTTTGAAAGCCGACTCTTCTTTGTTGACCGTCTTATTGATATGGGGGCACAGATAATGCTGTGTGACCCGCATCGCGCCGTGGTGATAGGGCTTGACCATAAGCTGCCGCTTAGAGCTAACAAGATGCTGTCGCCGGATATACGTGCGGGCATAGCCATGCTTCTGGCAGCTATGTCAGCCAAAGGTACCAGTGAGATTGGCAATATAAGTCAGATTGACCGTGGATATGAAGCGATTGATCAACGCTTGAATTCGATAGGTGCATGCATTACCCGCCGCGATTAGGCGGGTAGTCACACCGGGATTACCATCATAGGGCAGTCCGTACGGAAAAGCAGACGGTGGGCAAGTCCCGGATTGAATAACCGGGCAAACACACTCTTTTTCTTGTTCGGTACTGCAATCAGGTCGATGTGCTGAAGTTCGGTAAGCCTGTTGTAATCCTCCTCGACATTTCCTGTAGTAAGCTTGCCGGTATCGAATGTCAGGTTAGGGTAATGCTCTTCGAAGTATTTTTTCAGCCGCAGCAGCGAACTGTTCATCTGGTCGATGTTCTGTTTCTTTGACGGGATATTGACCAAAGTGACAAGCGGGGAGCATCCGGGAAGAATGGCTGTCAGACGTTGGAATACAAGCATATCCTCCTGATCGACATCGCAGAAGAGCAGTATTCTTTTTATATCGGACATTTTGCTTATGCGTACACCCTCCGGAACTGTGAATACGGGGAAACGGCATGTGTCCAGGACCTCTGCCGTGACACTCCCTACAAGCTCGCGTTCTTTCTGGTCAGCACCGCGTGTACCCATTACTATCAGATTAGGGCAGTGCTCCTTGGCGTATGAGTTTATTACCTCTTCCGGCAGCCCTTCGCTTACTATGGTGCTGAATTTTACCGGAGGAAGTTCGCCTGTCTTTATCAGTTCACGCAGGTGAGATGTGAAGCGTGTCATAAGCCGTTCGGCTTCCGAAGTAAACATTTGGCTTGACTCCGAGTTGGCAACGTCGTAGGTCAGCACGTCACTCATCTGCATCATATTGGCATATGTTGGATCAGTAAATGAGTGGAGCAATACTATGGATAGCTTATGCACGGAAGCTATGGCAAAGGCCATGCGGCATGCCTGAAGCGAGTAGTCGGAAAAGTCTATGGGTACAAGCAGTGTGTCTGATTCGACGCACTCCGACGAATGGCGTGTGAATATCTCAGGATTTTCTATTATCCGCAGAGCTGCGGGCAAATCGGATTCCTTTATTCGTACACGCATACCGGCAGCCACAACCGGATGATCGAGATTGATGTTCTGGAGCCGAGCCTCGATTCCTTGACCGGCTAAAATGTTCTTAAGTTTTATTGCATGGTCATAAGTGTGTATGGCCACGGTTATCAAGCGGTCCTGATCGGCTGTCATAATCTGGGAGGGTGGCTAAGCAGCAGAATAAATAGAGAGAGAGGGGAATGAGTAGTTGGTATTTGATTGTGTGCGGTCTTGATTACTCTGCTTTCTGAGCTTTCAGGATCTCAACTGCCATATCATAAATGGTAGTGTCGTCAAGAACCACAATACCTCCGTCAGGCCCGGGTTCGATGTGCACACCGCAGTTTTTACCGAATTCGTAGTTGCTGCCGCCAAAATAGTTGCGTACTGTCTGAACGGTTATATTGAGTTTATCAGCAATCTGATGTGTTGCGCCATCGGGCAGACTGTCTTTCAGACGGCGGAGCTCATTGAATGAGATAGTTTTAGCCATGGTTTTTAAAATTTATGGATTAGTAAATCTGTTTTATGGGAATAAAAATAAAGCGTTTTTAATTAAAAAACAAATAAAACTAATGAAATGTGTAAAAAAAGAAGATATTTTTTTGATTTTTCATTATCCGCTTATTTGTTGTGAGGCTGGTATTATCAGTTAACCTTTTCAACATCAGCCGATGAAATCCATGCACGATGTTCGTTGTCAACCTCAACGTCGTACCAGGTCATGTTAAGGCTGTCGGTGCGTGAGGTGATGCTGTCCAGGATGTGGAGCTTTGTTCCGGCGTGCAGAAGCATCGCCTCTTCGTTTCGGTTCTTTGGGGCACGCGGAGTGGTGCTCAGTATGGTGGATGGTGAGGTTATGATGGCATAGTCAGTGGATGTGGCTATGGATTTGGCTCTGATTGCCACAATGACCGCCAGAACTGACAGCACAAAAAGCACACCCCCACCGAAAAATCCGAGTTTGCGCAGATTTACCGCCGATGAGAAGAAGTAAAGCACCACGCTTGCCGCAAACAGGACAAATAGGATGAACGCCAGCCATGCCCATCCGTTGGATGTCATTGAAGTGGCCATGCTGTCAAATGCATTTCCGAGGAATGTGCCGCGCTCGCCGGGCTTGTCTATCAGCTTTGAATTAACGAATTCAAGATTGGCGCGGGTATTGTTGTCGGTGGGGTCAAGCCGGAGGGCACGTTCGTAGTTCAGTACAGCCTGCCCGAGATTACCACAACGGTAATATGCGTTTCCGAGATTGTAGTACAGTTTTGATGAGGAGCCATATTCATTTATGGCCTGATTGTACAGCTCTACGGCATCCTGAAATTTGTCAGCTGAATATGCGGAGTCAGCCTGCTGGTCCAGGGTAGTGCCCCATGTGGTGACTGCTGTGGCTAATGCTATGATGAACGAGATGATATGTTTTTTCATTTCGTAGTGATTTTTTACAGTGGTTTAAGATTGTTTGGCACGCTTGGTATTTTCAAGACTGTTGATTGACCCGGCAGCCTTTGTGTAGATGCGTTCAGCCTGTTCGCTTGTGGCCGACGGTGTGTAGCGGGCCATTTCACATTCATCAAGAACCTCGATAATATCTGTTATCGTATTCTCAGGAGCGCCGTATTTGGCAAGCTCGGCTGCGACATTGTCACGCGACAGTTGCGATGCCGGTATCAGCAGCTTGTCACTCAGGTACCCCCAAACGGCACGGAGCATTTCTTCATAGAATTTCTCATTTTCCTTACGTGTCATGTAGTCCTTGGCCAGCTTAAGGCGCTTGCGTGCAACCTTGTTGGCGCGGGCTATGCGCATGCCTTTTATATCGGCGGAGCGGCGAATGTTGCGGCGGTTCACTGCCAGCAGGGTTACCACGGAGAGGATAACGAGTAGGTAGAGCATCCAGTACCACCATTCGGCTACAGTCTGGATGTGGCTCTTTGACGGGGCTTTGTCGCCTGTAAATATATGGAGAATGTCCGTATTCTTCTGCTCTACATTTTTCTTCGAGGCCGAAGGTTGGGATGTCCCCTTTGCCACCTTTATATTATAGGTAGGTGTGGTGAGGGTGACATATTCTTTCTTATTGATGTCAAAGTAAACAAATTTGTCACTGCCGATTGTAAAGTCGCCTATCGCTTGCGGCACGAATGTGTATTCGATAGTCATCTTACCGGTCACATTGGAGCCTCTTACAGCTGCGTCGATATCCGATTTCGGAGTGTACTGCTCGAATTCGGAGGGGAAGTCAATCACCGGTTCCTTGACATATTTGATATTGCCTGTGCCGCTGATGGTATATATCAGTGTGGCAGGATCGTTGGTGCGGAAAGAGTTGCCAAGCAGGCGGCTATCAATCGTGAACTGTCCTACGGCACCTGTGAAACCTTCAGGCTGAGGTGTGGGCAGCGGTTTGATATCGATTGATGCGGAATTGGAGCTTACTTTTATTTTGCGTTCCTGCGGTGTCTGTACCTGGAAGAGGCCCATGTTGACATTGTCATATTGCACCACGCTCATGTCATAATTGCCCGAGTTGATAGTCAGTTTACCTGACTTCTGCGGGAATATTATGCACTTTTTGAGCATTGCGGTCATATATCGCTGTCCATTCAGGACTTCCACCTCATTGAGGGAGGGCTGGATATCCATCTCCTCTATAAGGAAGCCGTCAAAGCTCGGTTGCTTTGTGGGGAATATTGACGCTATGGAGTATTTTGTATAGAGCTTGATGGTGCATTCTATCGCCTCCTGTTCGTATGCTGTGGGCTTCGACAGTATAATGCGTACCATGACATCGTTGCCTGATACAGAGCGGTCAGCCGACTGTGTGGTGATGTCATCAAGGTCAACAGCTCCTCGTCCTGACTGCTGCTGCCCTTGCGATGATGACGCACCGCCTCTTGACGGTCCAATCACAATCTGTGTGGGGCGTGTGGTGTATCGGCGTCCGTCGACAGTTACAGATGCTTCACCTATGGTGTATGTACCCTCTTTGTCGGCACGGTATGTGTAGGTATAGTCAACAACGGAGCGCTTCTCAGTATGGCCGTTCATGACGGTAAAGCTGCTGCTTGACGACACTGCGGGCCCGAAAATCTGAGTACATCCGTTGATCTGCGGAACTTTAAGCCCGGAACCTTCACCATTCTTGATACGGTAGGTTACGGCAAATTTCTCACCTACGGGCACCTTGGCCGGAGCATTTACTGTGAAACTTATCTGTGCGTTCAGGGCCGGTATCGCTGTGACGAACAGCAATATGGCCAATAACGCTTTATATGTTGATGCTTTCATAAATCTGACTTGAACTGGATATGTTACCGCTTTGTAAGCGGTGTGTGGTTGACGGCGGGTGAAAATCTAAAATCTGGACAGCGAGCCTTGTTTACCAAGGTTTTATCGGCTGCTTGCGGTTGGGCTGAGCTCCTTTCTTTCGCTGAGCCTCAATGCGCTTGCGTGTTGCAGCTTCCTCATTTTCCATAGCTTTCAGAATCTTTTCAGCATTGGCGTCGCTTATGCCCGATTGCTGCGGTGGCTGCTGCTGATCCTTCTTCTGATCCTGCTGCTGGGGTTGCTTGTCCTGATTCTGGTCTTTCTGGTCCTGATTCTTTTTATCTTGGTCCTTGTTCTGATCTTTTTTGTCCTGGTCCTGATTTTGCTGTTGATTCTGGTTCTGCTGGTTTTGATTGTTCTGCTGTTCCTGCAGCTTTTTCTGTGCCAGACACAGGTTCTCACGGGCCTTGTCGTTATCAGGGTTCTTGCGGAGCGCTCCTTTGTACATGTCAATGCTGGCCTGATATTGCTGTGCATTGAAAGCCAGGTTGCCCAGATTGTAGCATGCACGTTCTATCAGCGACGCATTTTTACCGCTTTCCGCTATCTGGCGTAGCAGACTTTCCGCTTCCTGAAGCGGATTATTACCTTTGTTAGGGTCCGCTGAACCTGACTGGCGTATAAGGGTTGTGGCCAGATTATAGGCCGCGGCTTCTGACAGAGGCTGAGCTGACAGGGCTTTACGGTACAGGACTTCAGCTTCGGCAAACCGCTGCTGGTGGTACCGTTTGTTACCTTCGTTTATATAGTTGCGTTCCTGTTTGGTGGTACGCATCACATCGTTGCTGTTGCCTGAAGCGGCTGATGCCGCTAAAGCAGACAGGCTCAGGAGGCATACCGTAAGCAGGCTGTATATGTTGTTGCTGTTGAATCTCATCAGTATTATTTTTTAGAGAAGAAACTGAAACGTTTGAGAATTTCAATCTTGCTGTAGGGAAGCAGCATGTCAATCAGTAGGATTATCAGCGCCAGTGTAATGGCTATAGGGAAGAGTTCACTGGCGGGGTTGGGTGCTGAGCTACGTTTGTACTCCTTCTTGGCCAATGTGGAGAGCTGTTCAGTCAGTTCTGATACGGCTGAATTAGAGCCACCTGATATATAGATACCTTTGCCGGCTTTGGCAATATCCTCGCCAAGCTTTTCATCCATGGCTGTGCGGATCTCCTCGCCATTCTGGTCAACCATAAATTCCGAACCGGTAATGTTGACCGGTATCGGGGCTCCACCGGCAGTGCCGACACCGATTACATCGACCTGAATTCCGCTCTCTGCCGCTCTCTTTGCGACTTCCAATGGATTGTCCTCGAAGTTCTCAACGTCAGTGATAAGTACTATCGCTTTCTGGAACTCGCTTTCAGGTGTGAATGAATTGATGGCCATGTCAAGGGCGGCTCCTATCGCTGTTCCCTGTGTCGGTACCATTCCTGGATCGATGCTGTTGAGAAACATCTTGGCCGAAATATAGTCCGATGTTATAGGTAGCTGAGTGTACGAATCGCCGGCAAATACTATCAGACCAACCTTATCATTGCGCATCTTGTCAATCAGCTTCTCAAGGATAAACTTAGCGCGCTGCATACGGCTTACGCCATTGGGATCGTCGGTAGATGATGCGAGCATAGAGTTTGATACGTCGAAGCATATCATCACCTCGATGCCTTCGGTAGTTTCATCCGATGAGTTGGCTGTTGCCGGGGCAGGGGAGTAGGGGCGTGCCAGAGCTATTACAATCAATGCTACAGCTATCAGTTCAAGTACGATCTTGACTGTAGGCATATATTTTGAAGCATCGGGCATCAGGTGTGCTATGACAGCCGGTTTGCCGAAGCGTTCAAGTTTGCGTTTGCGTCCTATTCGGGCCAGAACAAATAGCAGCCCTATTACAGGAATCAGAAGCAGCAGGTAAAGCAGATTTGGATTAGCGAAATGAATCATAGGCTTTACATATTATATCTTTCATTCACATGAGCCGCGGTTAAGGTATGGTGCGGAGCAGTGTGTTACGTGTTATCAATTCGAGTGCCAGCAGAATCAGTGCCAGTATTGCCCATGGCATGTAGTTGTCCTCAGTGTGAGAGAAGTTGCGGACATCAATAGCTGACTTTTCAAGTGCGTCAATCTCCTTAAAGATATTGCTGAGTACAGCGTTGCCGGTGGCTCGGAAGTATTTGCCTCCGGTAGTTTCGGAGATTTTCTGAAGTGTAGCCTCATCGATGACTACCGGCATGGTGACAAAGGTGATGCGGCCAAATTCGTTCTCAGCCGGGAACGGGGCATTGCCGTTGGTGCCGATACCGATGGTATATACTTTTACGCCCATTTTTTTGGCGATCTCGGCGGCTGTGAGCGGAGCCACATTTCCGGTATTGTTCGAGCCGTCGGTGAGTAGAATTATGCTTTTTGATTTGGCCTTACCCTCTTTTATGCGGTTGATGGCAGTGGCAAGTCCGTCGCCTATGGCGGTGCCGTCCTGAAGCATGCCCATGCGCATTTCACTGATATAGTTGGCCAGCAGTCCGCGGTCAGTAGTCATCGGGACCGCTGTGAAGCTCTCACCGGCAAATATCACGAGGCCCATGTTGTCATTCTCACGTCCGGAAACGAATTTGGCTGCTATCTCTTTAGCGGCTTCAAATCTGTCGGGTTTGAAATCGCGGGCGAGCATACTTGTCGAAATGTCCATGGCCAGCACTATGTCGGTTCCTTCGGTGCGCGATGAGCTCCAGCTGTCATGGCTCTGCGGGCGTGCCAGAATCACTATAAGCGATGCTATAAGCAGGCAACGCAGGGCAAACATGGCATGCAGCAGCATAGGCTTGTAAGTCTTGCAGCGCAGCAATGGGGCAAGTGTTGACATCCCCATTGAGGCATGTTCGTTTTTCCTGCGCCAGATGTACCATGCTATATACGGTACAAGAAGCAGCAGAAGCCAAAGATATGAGGGGTGTGCAAAAAGCATGTTTATTTATCTTTTTTAGGATTATCGTTTTTGTCAGGAGTTTCTGTTGAAGCTTCCTCTTCAGGCGCAGGCTTTGTGTCCTCAACGAATTTCATTGCCGACTCGAAAGCTTGCTTATTGTCGTCAGGCAGCGGACGCACTTTGGCAAACTTAACAAAGTCGGCTGTCTGCAGGATACCTGACATAAGGCTCTCTGACATTTTTGTCGATTCATTATGGCGCACAGCGCGGATGATTTCCGATGAGGTCATCTCCATGGCGTTGATACCGAAGCGGTCAGACAGATATACACGCAGAATCTCGGTAAGACGTGTATAGAACTCTTTCTCCTCGCCACGTTCGCACAGATTGCTCTGCTGCAGATTCTTGAGTGCCTGAATTGCCACCTGATATGGCGGTATCGGTTTCTTGACCGGGATAAGTGGAATCTTTCCTTTACGGAGCCACTTGAAGTAGACAAATACAGCAGCGCCGATTACTATGAGTGCAAGAAGAATCCATGCGCCATAGTCCGTGGCCCAGTCGGGCAGGAAGTCAAAGAAGTTGCGTCCGGCTGATGCCACATCGGCATAGTCATGCACTGTGACCATTGTGTCCACATTGACGGGGAGCACTTTCAGAACGAGCTGATTGGCGGCAATGCTTTCGCCTCCCTGTACATACAGTAGTGGGGGAAGTGTGTACATGCCGGAATCAAATGCCTGGATAATCATGTCGCGTGTCAGCTCCTTGCGTCCGTTGCCAAGATCCTTTATGGTAGGCTCAGTCATACCTACCAGCTCAACATCACGCCACATGGAGTCATTGGCCATGATCTGTCCCGAGCCATCCAGCGAACCTACTATTTCAAGATGCACGGCTGTCTGTTTGCCCATAAGCAGGTATGCGGAGTCAAGACGTGCTTTTACTGACACGTCTGACGCTGCGTATACTGCCGGAGCGGCAAGCATCCCGGCGAGCAGTGCCAGGCATATTATTATTCTACGAATGCTCTGATTCATCATCTTACACCACGTTTTTGGAATAATGATTTCAGTGATTTTACAAAATCCTCGTCAGTTGATATCGAGGTCATGTCAACATTGCATCGGAGCATGATGTCCGACATAACCTGCTGGCGCTCGTACCACCATTTGCTGTAAGCCTTGCGTACTCGTTTTGACGAGGTGTCAATCCAGCGTTCGGTTCCGGTTTCGAGGTCAGCCATCTTCATCAGTCCTACAGGGGGGAGCTGGCTGTCGCGCTTGTCATATATCTGTACGGCTATCACATCATGTTTGTTTGACGCTATCGACAGCGATTTATAGTAATCATGTTCGTCGATGAAGTCCGATATGATGAAAGTGGTACAGCGTTTTTTCAACGCGTCCGTGAAGTAGCGGAGCACATTGGCTATATCCGTGCCGCTGTTGTCAGGCTTGAAGTCAATAAGCTGACTGATAATAAACAGTATGTGGCGACGTCCTTTCTTGGGCGGAATGAACTTTTCAATCTTGTCAGAGAAAAATATCACACCAATCTTATCATTATTCTGGATGGCTGAGAAAGCTATGGTAGCCGCCACTTCGGCTATCATCTCTCTCTTCTCCTCACCTTCGGCTCCGAAAAGACGGCTTCGCGACACATCGACAAGCAGCATCACCGTAAGCTCACGTTCCTCCTCGTAGACTTTTACATAAGGATGATTGTGGCGTGCGGTAACATTCCAGTCAATATCGCGGATATCATCGCCATACTGATATTCACGTACTTCGGAGAAGGTCATGCCGCGTCCTTTGAAAGCGGTATGATATTCACCGGCGAATATGTTCTGCGACAGGCCGCGTGTCTTGATTTCAATCTTGCGTACCTTTTTCAGAAGTTCACTTGCTTCCATCTCTGAATTAAATGGTTAGATTAGGATACTTTTCAACGGGTTCTGATAGTGCAGCTGGCTGCATGTCTGATTCTTCCGGACAAGTATCAGGGCACTTCAACCTTGTCGAGGATTTCAGAAATGATTTCGTCGGCGGTTATATTTGTGGCTTCCGCTTCATAGGAGAGGCCGATACGATGACGCAGCACATCGTGGCTCACGGCACGTACATCCTCAGGAATCACGTAGCCGCGCTGGCGCAGGAATGCATAGGCGCGTGCCGCACGTGCAAGACCGATGGAGGCACGGGGCGAAGCTCCGAATGCTATCATGCCTGCCAGATCCTTCAGACCGTAGTCCGAGGGATTACGGGTGGCGAAGACGATGTCAACGATATATCTTTCGATCTTCTCGTCGAGATAGATCTGCTCAACCACTTTCTGTGCGTCAAGAATCTCTTCCGGACGGAGTATGGGTGTGATTTCTCTCTTCACGGGAGCGATATTCTGGCGTATGATGACCTTCTCCTCCTCCTTGGTGGGATAGCCGATGATGACCTTGAGGAGGAAACGGTCAACCTGTGCTTCGGGCAGGGGATAGGTACCTTCCTGTTCGATGGGGTTCTGGGTGGCCATTACGAGGAAGGGCTCGTCGAGCTTGAAGGTGGATTCGCCGATGGTCACCTGACGCTCCTGCATGGCTTCGAGCAGGGCGCTCTGCACCTTGGCGGGGGCACGGTTGATTTCGTCGGCTAAAACGAAGTTGGCAAATATAGGACCGCGTTTAATCTGGAACTGCTCTTTCTGCACGCTGTAGATCATTGTACCGATAACGTCGGCAGGAAGAAGGTCGGGGGTAAACTGGATACGGCTGTATTTAGCATCGATTACTTGTGCCAGTGTCTTGATGGCGAGAGTTTTTGCCAGACCGGGGACGCCTTCGAGGAGTACATGCCCGTTGGCAAGAAGGGCTATCAGAAGTGAGTCAACAAGATGCTTCTGGCCAACGATAGTCTGGCCCATTCCGCTGGTGACAAGATTCACAAAGTTACTCTTGCTTGCCACCAGATCATTCAGTTCGCGTATATTTACGGGTTCGTTCATAGTGAGGTTATGATGACTGTTATTTCATATATTTAGCTGAAACGTCCTTCGGTTGACCAATGGCGCTTCTGGTTACAAAATTAACTATAATAACAACCATTGATGGAAAAACGGATGTTAATTTTAGCTATTATTAGTTTATCATGTTAAATCGGCTCTATCGGCTATGTCAGAGCGGTGTATGCTACAAGCAGCAGAGCGGCCACAGCAAGGCCTATTACAAGTCCGATTATAAGGCCATAGAAGAATCGGCGGGCACGGCTCGGCTTAGCTTCAGCAGCATCCTCGGCATAAAGTTCCGTATCTTCAGGCAGACAGTCAGTGGCCGGCCATTGGTCGGCCGGATTACTATGCACAGATGTGCTGACCGGAGGTGTGTAAGGTGGAGGAAGTTCCTGCTTCACCGGTATGGGAGGCATCGGGTATACCTGTCGGGGAGCTTCAGCATCGGTCTTTTGGTCAGCCGGCTCGGGTATGGTCGGAATGGATATTGTGGATTCTTCTATAACCGTTTCCTCTACGGGCGTCTCAGCGACAGATTCTGCTATGTTTTCAACGATTTCTTCCTCGATTTCTGCTGCTGACTCAGCCGACTCTTCCGAAATCGGCGCGGGCTCCGGAACTTCAGCCGGGATAGCGACTGTAGCTATTTCTTCGACTGCTGCGGGTGTTGTGACCGCAACAGCGGGCTCTTCAGCGGGTTGTGTCTGCGGTTCTATGGCTTCCTCTTTAGGCTGTAAGTCCTCGGTGATCATCTCGTCGGTCATATCATCGGCCAATATTTCAGGCTGGAACATGGCAAATGGTGCGTTGACCGTCTCAGCCAATATGTTGGCCGGTTCGAATGCGACGGGCTTTCCCGGTTCATGCGACAGAGAGAATGTGCCGATACCTTTCACCGTCACCGGCTCTCCTTTATGGAGCTCCTCAGCCACGATGGCAAATAGCGATTTGATGAATGTCTGTGCCATAAGCTGATCAACGTCAGCTTTCGAGGCCATCAGTGAGGCGAAGCTCTGAATAGTTATTTTATTGTTCATCCCTCAAACTGTTTTCGGAGCAGCACGCTCGGATTAAACATTACGTTGATGGCGGGGGGAAGCAGCACGCGTTGGCCTGATTCGGTGCTTATTCTTTCGTCAGTCTTTACGGGCATGAAGGTGCCGAATCCTGGAACTGCCACGGCATCCATGGAAGCGCATAGTTCGGCAAGGGCCGAGCCTGTAGCCGACAGCATATCTTCGGAGGTCTTCGCGTCACATCCGGATGCTTCAGCCAGACGCCGCACTAATTCTTTTTGGGTAATGTTCATAAGTTTTGTCAGTCTATAAGATAATCACGTATTGCATATCGCGGCCGGTGCTTGACCTCTACGAATATCTTGCCTATATATTCCCCGACCACACCCAATCCTATGAGAATAAGGCTTCCCAAGAACCATACTGAGAGCATAAGGGAGGTCCATCCCGGTATGACATCGTGGCCAAAATAGGATATGAACACGTATATTGACATTATAACGTCCAGAATAAGCAAAATGATTCCGAGCAGGAATATCATGCGTATCGGTGTCGAGGAAAATGATGTTATGCCGTCAATGGAGAAACTGAGCATCTTGGCAAGCGGGTATTTCGATTCGCCGGCCACACGTTCATGACGGTCGTACTTGACTATATCGGTGCGTAGCCCGATCTGTGGTATGATGCCGCGCAGAAACAGATTGCTTTCCCCATATTCCGACAGCAGTTGCAGCGCCCGGTTGCTCATCAGGCGGTAGTCGGCATGGTCATATATGGTTTCAAATCCCATCCGTTTCTGAAACTTGTAGAAGCCGCGCGCAGTCGTGCGCTTGAACCATGAATCAGTATCGCGTGATGACCTGACCCCATACACTATTTCCACTCCGCTGAGATACTTGTCGACCATCCTGTAAATGGCCGTAGGATCATCCTGAAGGTCGGCATCGATGGATATGGCTGCATCGCATCGGTTCATTGCTGTCATCAGTCCGGCAAGGAGCGCGTTCTGGTGACCTCGGTTATGGGCCAGCGAAATACCCTTTATCCTTTTGTCCTTGAGGTGAAGCGATTCGATTATGCGCCATGTATTGTCGCGGCTTCCATCGTTGCAGCATAATAGATAGCTTGTGGCCGAAATTTTATTTTCGGCCACAAGATTGTCTATAACCGCCAGCAGTCTGTCGGCTGTTATCGGTAGCGCCTGCTCTTCGTTGTAGCAGGGTATCACTATAGCTATTACGGGCAGTGACATCAGTAGTTGCGGGCAAACAGCACTCTGCGGGCCGAAGGACGGCCGGTCACCATACATACACCGGGAGTGGTGTCACCGTCCAGAGGTATGCATCTGATAGTGGCTTTGGTCTCGTTCTTGATAAGTTCTTCGGTTTCGGGTGTTCCGTCCCAATGGGCCAGAATGAATCCACCTTTTTCTATTTCAACCTTAAACTCGTCGTAAGTCTCAACTGTACGTGTCATTGATTCGCGTAGTTTGAGGGCTTTCTGGAATATATTTTCCTGAATTTCCTCAAGAAGGTCGCGCACGTAGCCGGCTATGCCCTCCAGAGCGTGAACAGATTTCTCAAGAGTGTCACGGCGCATAAGTTCAACGGTGCCATTCTCAAGGTCGCGTGCACCGATAGCCAGACGTACAGGTATGCCTTTAAGCTCGTAATCGGCAAACTTGAAGCCCGGACGGCGGTTCTCGGCATCGTCGTACTTCACGCTGATGCCCATCTCGCGTAGCTGAAGCAGGATAGGCTCTACAGCTTTCGAAATCTCGGCGAGCTGTTCGGAGTTCTTGTATATAGGCACTATTACAACCTGTATGGGGGCGAGGTGCGGAGGCAGCACGAGGCCGTTGTCGTCAGAGTGGGTCATGATGAGCGCACCCATCAGGCGGGTTGACACGCCCCATGAGTTGGCCCATACATATTCGGGCTTGTTGTCCTTGTTGACGAATGTCACATCAAAGGCTTTGGCGAAGTTCTGGCCGAGGTTGTGCGATGTGCCGCTCTGCAGGGCCTTGCCGTCCTGCATCATGGCCTCGATGGTGTATGTGTTGAGTGCGCCGGCAAAGCGTTCGTTGGCGCTCTTCACGCCCTTGATCACAGGCATGGCCATGTATTTTTCGGCAAAGTCGGCGTAGATGTTGATCATCTGCACGGTGCGTGCCTCCGACTCCTCGGCGGTGGCGTGGGCGCAGTGGCCTTCCTGCCAGAGGAATTCGGCTGTGCGCAGGAACATGCGTGTGCGCATTTCCCAGCGCATCACGTTGGCCCACTGGTTGCACAGGATGGGCAGGTCGCGGTAGCTGTGGATCCAGTTTTTATATGTGCCCCAGATTATGGTCTCGGATGTGGGGCGTACAATCAGTTCCTCCTCAAGGCGGGCATCGGGGTCAACCACCACACCGTTGCCGTTCGGGTCATTCTTCAGGCGGTAGTGTGTGACTACGGCGCATTCCTTGGCAAATCCTTCTACGTGCTCAGCCTCGCGGCAGAGAAATGATTTAGGGATAAGCAGGGGGAAATAGGCATTCTGCACGCCGGTCGCCTTGAACATGCGGTCGAGGGTCTGCTGCATTTTCTCCCAGATGGCGTATCCGTAGGGCTTGATTACCATACATCCGCGCACGGCCGACTGCTCGGCCAGGTCTGCCTTTACGACGAGGTCGTTGTACCACTGTGAGTAGTTGTCGCTTCGTTTGGTGAGATCTTTAAGTTCTTTAGCCATTGCTTTTATAGTGAATATGTTAATTTTTTTATTTCTTTAGTTCCTTAAGTTGTTTCTTGGTGGCTTTTTCTATCATTTCCGGTCCGGGAATGAAGTAAAATTCAAGCCTGCGGTTGTTGCGGCGTCCGGTACGGGTTTCAAACGTGTCAATCGGGTCGGCCGAGGCCATAGAGTAGGGAATGATGATGATATCCTCCGACAGTTGCGCCTGATCAATCATGTCCATGAACCAGTCGTAAACCGACGCCACACGTGCCGATGATAGATTCTCGCGGTAGGCTTCGGAGCCGGTATCGTCAGTGTGAAGCGCGAATACTATCTTGAACATGTATGGCTTGCGCATAGGCTCCAGCAGCGGAGTGAGCAGCTGGAAGCCACGGCGGGTAATCATTGTGTCGTTTGGGAGAAAAAGGTCATCGGTAGGTATTGTCACCACCATGACTTCCCCTTCGCGCATCAGGTCAACGCGATATTTCTTCTTGAACTGCTCGGCCACGCTCTTGACATATTTCGTCACCGCTTTTTTCTCCTGTTTGTTTACCTTCGGAGTGGCCAGATTCGGCTCGAAATCCATGTCCATGAATATCTCTTCATTGTAATCGGGATATGGATTGGTGAGGTCAGTCTGAGCCCACGCCACGGCCGGGAGCAGGGCTGTAATGGCAGTTATTAATATGTATCTGATATATTGGGTCATTTGTGTGATATAGATGCTGTTAAGCGTCAAGCGATGCCTCGTAGGCGAGCTCGGCGCGGACAATATCGTAAACATCGTCGGCACTGACTTTTGCTCCGGAGTCCTTTTTAAGCATACGCTTTACATAGACGGTTATATCCTCGGGCAGGGAGTCCTCTTCATCATCGGCATCGGCATCAATGTCAAGCATACCGTTTATTTCATAGTAGTCCCAAATCATGTCCACTATGTTGAGCAGATCATCATCGGAATATGCGCTGATTCGCTCTGAGCCTGCGTTGGCCCGGATGAAGTCCAATGCTTCTGATTCGTCAAATTCTTTCATCGGTGTGTCTATTTTATTTATCAGTAAAGCCCTTCAGGTAGATTCATTATCACGGTCTTCGTGTCAGGAATTATATCCTCGAAAAATGGTTCGGCTGCCGGGAGGTAGATTGTCTCGGAGCTATCCGCGGCTGATTGCAGTATCAGCACCACATTGTCCGTCGAGTCGTCATAGTCAGTGACAGTGCCTATCTGTACACCGTTGGAGGCGTCAATTACAGTATAGCCTGTCAGATCCGACAGATAGAATCCATCCTCGCTGTCTTCCGTTTCGGGAAGCTCATTACGCAGGGCGTATACTTCAGCACCGGCCATCGCAGCAGCTTCGGTGTCGGAGTTAACCCCGTCAATTGTGACAAGCATCCGCCCGGGACCTTTAGGCCGTACAGACTCAATGAAGAACGGCACGAAGATACCATCCATGTCCAGAACTATACATGACAGTTCCGAAAGCTCAACATCCTCAAACATCTCCATGGCTATCTCTCCTTTTATACCATGAGGTTTGAGGAATGCACCTATCTGTTCAAGTTCATCGCGCTGTATCATCCGTCAGTAAGGCTGTCTATTCGGTTGAGGTGTTTATTTTTTCTTTTTCTTCTTTCCGTTTGTGGGCTGTGGAGCCTCGCGGAATTCATGCAGGCGTACTGTGTCGGTGCTGAGGCGTATGGCTCCGTGCGACAGTTCGGCCAGATCCTTGAATATGCGTGAGTCGTCCACACCATCCTTGTTTACGGCAAGCATCTGCTTCTTCATGTGGTTGGCCAGATAGAGCACAAGGCGGTCACGCTCATCTCCGGGCTCCATCTCGGCGGCACGCTGTATCATGCGTTCGAGGCAGCTGCCATAGTGACGGTAGCGGAATTTGTAATTGGCATATTCAACCGGAGCTGGCTTTGAGGCGAGGTTGTCCTTGTGGACCACTTCACAGGGGTAGTCAATGTCGAGTTGAAAATCGGACATTATGGCAATATGGTCCCAAAGCTTGGGGTTGCATCCGTCATTGGTACGGAGTTCGGGAAAGAGATTGCCCATTGAGGCTATTATGGAGCGAGCGCACCTGTTCCTCTCGTCGCGGTCCTCTATAGTGAGGCAATGGTCAACCATACTTTGTATGTTTCGGCCATATTCGGGAAGCGGAAGTGGCTTAAGCTGAGTGTTGTATCTAAGCATTTTATCTCTGGTGGGAGTAAGTCAAATTTATGGCTGTAAAGTTACGAAAAAAATGTAACAAACAAAAAGCAAAAATAGCTCACTGATGGTTGACGCAAGGTGCTGTTATGCAATCAGCCGCGGGTTTCGTCCTTGCGGACTCGGCCCACGGCTGATTGTAAGTCGACACCTCCGGGAGGTGTATGTTATGTATGATTGAGGTTGAACATGTCAGGGGTGCCGCTTGGCAACACCCGCAGTTGTGATAGGAGGATTACATGTTCATGCCGCCGTCGACCTGTATCACCTGACCGGTAACGTAGCTTGACATGTCGGAAGCGAGGAATGTAGCCACATTGGCGATATCCTCCACCTTGCCGCCGCGGCGCAGGGGAATCTTCTTGGTCCATTCGGCACGCACGTCATCGGGCAGGGCGGCTGTCATGGCAGTCTCGATAAAGCCGGGAGCGATGGCGTTGGCGCGGATGCCGCGTGAGCCCACCTCCTGAGCGATGCTCTTGGCCAGAGCGATAAGACCGGCCTTTGATGCTGCATAGTTGGCCTGGCCGGCATTGCCGTGCACACCTACCACAGAAGCCATGTTGATGATGCTGCCGGAGCGCTGACGGAGCATGATGGGGAGAACGGCGTTGATGAAGTTGAACGCGCTCTTGAGGTTGACGTTGATCACGGCGTCCCACTGCTGCTCGGTCATGCGCATCATGAGGCCGTCCTTTGTGATACCGGCGTTGTTGACGAGGATGTCGATGCGGCCGAAGTCATCCTTAACCTGTTCGACAACTTCTTTTGTCTGGTGGAAGTCGGCGGCGTTTGATGCATATCCTTTGGCTTTAACGCCGTAAGCTTCTATTTCGCGTTCGGTTTCGTGGCCGGATTCGTCTATTACCAGGTCAGTGAAAGCCACATTGGCTCCTTCACTTGCAAAACGCAGGGCAAGTGCCTTGCCTATTCCGCGTGCAGCTCCTGTGATAAGAGCTGTTTTTCCTTCAAGTAATTTCATCTCTAATATATATTTAAAGTGTTGTTTGTGTTTTGGCATTTGCAGTCAGCGCTGTTACGAGGAAGTTGACTATGCGGTCCCTGAGGTCAGAGCCGCTGATGCCGAGCGGAGCCAGACTGTCGCGCAGATTAATGTAGTCAACTGCCTGGGTCATGACCACTTCCACGGCGGGAAACGATGCTGCCTGATGCGGATCGTAGTCGCCCGAGGCCATGCCTTCGCTGAGGAGCGCTTTCAGGATTTCGAGTTCTTTGGCAAGGGCCATGCGGTGGATGCGTTCTATACGCTTATGCTCGCGGTTGAAGAAATATCTTGAGCGGTCAGACCGCGGATTGACTTCCACAAGCAGATGAAAGCGCGAGGTAAGATACTTGCGGAGTTTCTCTACCGGTGGTAAGGATGACAGGGCTATGTCACGCAGCTCTTTGACCAGAATCTCGCTCTGCTGCTCCACGACAGCGTTGTAAATCTCTTTCTTGTTCTTGAAATAGGTGTATATGGTACGGCGCCCCTTGTCGGAAGCCGCGGCGATATCGTTCATAGTGGTGTTCTCCACCCCTTTGTTGAGGAATAGCTGCCGGGCTACTTCTATAAGTTTCTCTCGAGTCTTGCTTACCATATTTGTATTATTTCACTAAGAGCCTGCGAATTTACTGAAAATTATTCAAACGTGCCCAATCATGATGTCAAAAACCTTTTTAAGATAGAAAATAATGTGTAATTTCGTGGTTTGAAATGCAAATTCGGTTTATGAAATATAGAAAACTCGATATACGGTGTCTGGTGCTGATACTCAGCATGCTGTCAGTGGCGATGCATGTCGCGGCTGATGAGATGACACCATGTCCGCTGACGCTTCCCGGCAGTGCTACAACAAAATTCGGATTGTATGTGAAGGATTTGCGCACAGGCGAGGTGGTGTCGGATGTCAATGCCGGCCAACTGTTTGTGCCCGCATCGGTAACGAAGGCCCTGACTACGGCTTCTGTTTCCGGGCAACTTCCGGTAGATGCCCGCTGGACCACCAACACCTATGTGGAAGGCCGCATATCGGGGGGTATTCTGCATGGCAATGTAGTGATTGATGCCGTGGGCGATCCCACTATTGAATCGCGCTATTTCAAGGAGGCCGCCGGACTGCCTGACAGTATAGCCGCAGCACTCAGAAGCATGGGCATTGATTCGATAAGCGGACGCGTCACTGTCAGCCTAAAGCCATGGCTTGATGAGCAGGTGCCTGCCGGATGGATGAGTGAGGACCTGATATGGCCTTACGGGACGGCTCACCACTCCATGAATTATAAGGACAACAAAATGACTCTGAATCTGGCTACGGGAAAGTCGGAGCCATATTCTCCCGGACTGAAAATTTCAAGAACGGGACGTAAGCAGGTTTCTAAGAAGCGTGACAGTGATGTAGTGTATGTGAGCCCCCGCAGCAAAGGTTCTCTCAGCGTTGCGATGCCGGACCCTGCCGATGCTTTCTGCTATGCTGTGGTTAAAGCCATGGATAAGCGTGGTATAGGTGTGGGCGGCAGGACTATTGATGAAAAGGGAGATAAGAGGAGATTGTACTCGCATCTGTCACCTTCGGTTACGGATGTTATGAGAAGCCTGATGTTCCGCAGCGACAATATGATGGCTGAGGCTACTCTTCGGCTCCTGGCTCCTAATCAATCACGTATGGCAGCCGCACGGCGTGAACTTTCGCTGTGGGATGCGCGTGGTATAAATACTGACGGCATATACATTGAGGATGGCAGCGGGCTGTCGCGCAACGACCGTATGAGTCCGCGTTTTCTTGGCGATGTGCTCGAATGGATGGCGCGAAGCGACGATGCAGAGCGATACACCTCTTTCTTTCCCAAAGCGGGCCGGGAGGGTACCATGCGCAACTTTATGAAAGATAGCGCACTTGACGGCCGCATGGCCACTAAGACGGGGAGCATGAGCGGTGTGCAGTGCTATGCCGGATATATGCTTGACGATGCCGGGCGTCCCACGCATGTGGTGGTGATAATGGTCAATGGATTCAAGTGCGACCGTTCGAAGTTGAAAAAGGCTATCGGCGACTATCTGATAGGTCTGGACCTTAAATAATGAAACAAACGAATATTCGATATATGAAACAGAATTCAAATTACGAGCAGATGCTGGCCCTGTGCTATGAACTTGAAGGGCTGCTGGCACTTTCGCTCGAGCGTAAGGAGACTACTCCTGATATGGTTGTCGGTATGATAGCGGAAAAGGCGAAGCGCCTGTCAGTTATGGCGTCTATGAGCCCGGTCGAATCAGTATCGGCTGATTCAGATGCCGAGGAAGAAGCCGCCGCGGTGCAGTATGAACAGGCTGAGGATGCATGTATGGCATGTCAGCCTGAACCGGAGCCTGTGGCTGCGCCACAGCCGGTAGATAAGCCTGAACCGGTAGCGAAACCTGCCCCTATGCCGGTTGCAGAGCCGAAGCGTGCTGAAGGCAAGGAGCAGGCATTTGCTTTTACGCTCAACGATAAGTTCCGCTTCCGTCGCGAGCTTTTCGGAGGTAGCGATGCTGACTTCGCCGATGCCCTGCAGGTAGCCGAGGCCATGACAAGCCGTGAGGAGGTGGAGGATTATTTCTTCAATGATCTGTGCTGGAATCCTGCTAATGAAGATGTCGTGGCATTCATGGATATCATCACAGCACGCTTCGCTAAATAACTGCGCATGTCAGGAATTCTTTATATGGTGCCTACTCCGGTAGGTAATCTGGAGGATATGACCGTGCGCGCTGTCAAGGTCCTGCAGGCATGTTCGGTTATCCTTGCCGAAGATACCCGTACATCGGCGCCGCTGTTGAAGCATTTCGATATCGGTACGCCTATGGTGAGCCATCATAAATTCAATGAGCATGAAACTGTAGGCACTGTCATGAACCGTCTTGAAGCGGGGGAGGATGTAGCTCTGATAACCGATGCCGGGACTCCTGGCATCAGTGACCCGGGGTTTCTGCTGTCGCGCGAATGCCGCCGCAGAGGCATTGAGGTTGTGACGCTGCCGGGTGCCACCGCTTTTGTTCCGGCGCTTGTCGATTCCGGACTTCCGTGTGAGAAATTCTGCTTTGAAGGTTTCCTTCCGCAGAAAAAAGGACGTATGACACGCATTGCCGAACTGGCTGCTGAGCGGCGCACCTCCGTGCTGTATGAATCACCTCTACGATTGGTGAAAACCCTTGAGCAGCTTGCTGATGCATGCGGCGCTGACCGTGAGGCGTCGGTAAGCAGAGAGATCTCCAAGCTGCATGAAGAGACAGTGCGCGGCACCCTTGCCGAGCTTATAAAACATTTTGGTGAAAACATTCCGCGGGGTGAGATCGTTATAGTCCTGTCAGGTAAACCGGACGGAGAGAAGCATAAGCCTCACCGTAATAAATACAAGACGGATATACCAGAATGAACATCATAAATAATAATCATAACCGCAACTAACTTCTACACGAATTATGAAAAAGTATGCTCTAATTTCAGCCGGACTGCTTTCGGTGCTATTAATGGCTTGCAATGGCAAGGAAAAAACTGATAATGCAGAGGATGGCGACGCTACCGCCACATCACTTTATCAGACACGCGAGGAACTTGAGTCAACACTTGCCACACAGGACAGCCTCTTCGCCCTGATCAATGACATATCAGCCGATATGGCACAGATAAAACAGATGGAACAGATTGTGGCTACTCCCGGTGGCCTCAATGGAGAGACGTCATCTAAAAAGGAACAGCTTAAGAACGATATAGTAGCCGTAAGCCAGGCTCTTCAGGAACGCCGTCAGCGTCTTGCCGACCTTGAGAAGAAACTTAAGGACAGCAAAGGACAGAATGCCACACTTCTGAAGACAATTGAAACTCTCAAGCAGCAGATTGCCGATCAGGAGAAGGAAATCGGTAGTCTTAAGCATCAGCTTGCACAGGCCAATATAAAGATCGAGAGCCTGAATCAGGCCGTTGACTCGCTGAACGTAAGTGTAGCCAATGAAAAGGAGGGCAAGGAGAAAGCCCAGATGCAGGCCAAGGAGCTGACTGATGAACTCAACACCTGCTACTACGCTATCGGTTCGAAGAAAGAACTTCAGGACAATAATATCATCAAGACAGGATTCCTGCGCAAGACCAAGATCATGCAGGGTGACTACGAGATGTCCTACTTCACAGCTGTTGACAAGCGCAATCTCACTCAGCTGCCGCTGCACAGCAAGAAAGCAAAGGTAATGACTAACCAGCCCGCTGACAGCTACCGTATTCAGGATGGCAATGGTGGAATGAAGGTGCTCGTCATCACTAATCCCACAAAATTCTGGAATGCAAGCAACTTCCTTGTGATTCAGATTGACTGACCTGATTGAATTATCAGAATAATATATACGGAGAGATTTATCAAATTTGATGAATCTCTCTCTTTTTATTCAGTGGTGTTCTCTGCGGTGTCGGAAAAAATGCGTAAATTTGCGGTTCATTATAATACTCTTAGCCGATGAGATTTTTCAAATTTTTCTCCAAGGAAAAGAAAGAGACACTTGATAAAGGACTCGAACGCACCAAGCAGGGTGTGTTTGCCAAAATAACACGTGCTCTTGCAGGGAAGAAAACCATTGATGATGATTTTCTTGACAATCTGGAAGAGATATTTCTTACCTCCGATGTGGGGCTTGACACCACTTTACGTATTATTGAACGTCTGCAGAAGCGTGTGGCGCGTGATAAGTATGTAAATGTCGAGGAGCTGAACTCCATGCTTGTGGAGGAAATCACAGATATGCTTGCCGAAAATGACAATGAATCCTCACTCGAGGACTTCACTGTGCCGCAGGGACATAAGCCGCATGTTATAATGGTGGTAGGTGTCAATGGCGTAGGCAAAACCACTACCATAGGCAAGCTTGCCATGCAGTTTAAGAAAGCGGGCAATAAGGTGATGCTTGGGGCCGCCGATACATTCCGTGCCGCAGCTATCGACCAGCTTGAGGTATGGGGCGAGCGTGCCGGAGTTCCGGTGGTGAAACAGAAGCTTGGTTCCGATCCGGCCTCAGTAGCTTACGACACTCTCCAGAGTGCTGTTGCCAACGGTACAGACGTGGTGATAATAGATACCGCCGGCCGACTGCATAATAAGAAAGGCCTTATGGATGAGCTTACCAAGATCCGGAAGGTAATGCAGAAGGTGGTTCCCGATGCTCCGCATGAAGTGCTTCTGGTGCTTGACGGCAGCACCGGACAGAATGCCTTTGTTCAGGCGCGCGAATTCGTGGCAGCCACTCAGGTCAACGAGCTGGCCATAACAAAACTTGATGGTACAGCCAAGGGCGGCGTGGTTATCGGCATAAGTGACCAGTTCAAGATTCCTGTAAAGTATATAGGACTTGGCGAGGGTATTGACGACCTTCAGGTTTTTCATAAAAAAGAGTTTATAGAATCGCTGTTCGGCTGATTATCACAATGCCAAAAAGAAGCGTAAATATAGTTTCGCTCGGGTGCTCAAAAAATTTAGTTGACTCCGAGCGTCTGATGAGAATGCTCTCTGATGTAGGGTTTGCCGTGTCTTTTGAGTCGGAAACCCCGCATCATGATATAGTGGTTATAAACACCTGCGGATTTATCGGCGATGCCAAGGAGGAATCGATAAACAGCATTCTGGCCTGGGCCGAAGCGAAGAATCGAGGCGATATAAAGCAGCTTGTTGTTATGGGATGCCTTACCCAGCGCTATATGGATGAACTTAAGGAGGAGATTCCGGAAGTTGACCGCTGGTATGGCAAGACTGACTGGGTGAATATGGCCACTGACCTGTCCAAACAGTATCCCGGTTCAGCTCCGTATGACCGTGTGATAACCACCCCGCGCCACCATGCTTATCTGAAAGTGGCTGAAGGGTGCAACCGCTTCTGTGCATTCTGTGCCATACCGCTGATTACCGGACGCTTCCGTTCGCGTAGCGTTGAGCAGCTTGTAGAGGAGGCCCGCATGCTTGCCTCGCGCGGGGTTAAGGAACTTAATGTCATAGCACAGGATTTGTCAAGTTATGGCAAAGATCTTTACGGCAAGTGCGAATTAGCCCGTCTGGTTGATGCACTGGCTGATGTTGAGGGCATCCGGTGGATTCGTCTGCACTATCTGTATCCGGCTGATTTCCCTATGGATCTGCTGGACGTAATGGCCCGTCGGCCTAATGTGTGCAAGTATCTTGACCTCGCGTTGCAGCACTCCTCTGATACGGTGCTTGGCAATATGCGCCGTCATATCACAGCCGCAGAAACTGAAGAACTGCTTGAAAAGATACGTGCGGCAGTTCCGGGTATTCATATACGCACCACACTGATGGTAGGCTTTCCCGGTGAAGGGGAGGCGGAATTTGCCGATCTTATGGAATTTGTGCGCAAGCAGCGCTTTGAACGTATGGGCGCGTTTGCCTATTGCGAGGAAGAAGGGACTTATGCCGCGAATAATCTTCCTGACAGGATCGATCCGGAGGTGAAACAACAGCGTCTTGATCAGCTTATGGCACTACAGGAGGAGATTTCCGCCTCAGTCCAGGATTCAAAGGTAGGAAGCCGTATGAAGGTCATCGTTGACCGTGAGGAGCCGGATTATTATGTGGGCCGGACGGAGTTTGATTCGCCTGAAGTGGATCCGGAAGTCCTGATACGTAAAACGCGCAAGATGCATCCCGGCGAGTTTGTCAATGTGCTGATAGAGTCAGCCATGCCTTATGAACTTGTAGCCAGGGAAGCAGAATGATTACAGAGCAGCAATATTCAGCAGCCCGCCACTGTATTGAGTGCGGGATTCCTTTTGCGCTTTTTGCATTGCCGGGACGGATGGAATTCCGTTTTATGGCAGCCTCGCAAGTGGAGCGCATAGGGATATCCGGATATAGTATGGTGGATGATTCATTCGTGATACATGAATTTGACAAATATTCCGATGCTATACGTATAGCCGGAGAATATGATGAATTTACACTGTTTGATGCTGATATAGCAGGATGCCGCGGTCCGCTTGAAGCTACGGTAGGTTATATGGTAGAGTCAGACAGCTATGATGACTATTGCCGCAATATCAATGAAGTGATAGAAAGCCTTAAAGCCTCCGGAGGAAAGACAGTGATGAGCCGGGTCAAGGCGGTCCGTTCGGATAGTAGCCCGCTGGTTGTGGCCTGCCGATATTTTCAGGAGCATCAGCACACCATGCGCTACCTGTATTTTACCCCACTGACCGGACTTTGGTTTGGAGCTTCGCCTGAATTGCTGCTTGAGTATTCCTACAGTGCGAATACGCTGTCAACTATCGCACTTGCCGGCACGCTCGCAGCTGACTCCGCCGGAGCTTGGGACAAAAAGAATGTCGAGGAACATGAATTTGTCACCGGCTATATTTGTGGGCTTTTCAAATCCTGTGGCCTCGAACCTGTGGTAGGTAAGGCTGAGGAACGCCGCTTTGGCGCAGTAAAGCATCTTGCCCATACCGTTACTGCGAGCGGCGATGTCAATGTCGGGAAGTTTATGCAGAAACTTAGTCCTACTCCGGCGTTGCTTGGCACCCCATATGCGCAGGCACTTCAGCATGTGGAGCTCTATGAATCGCGTCCCCGTGGATGCTATGGCGGATGGATAGGTTATTTTTCCGCCGATAGCCTGACGGCTTATGTCAATCTGCGTTGTGCGCAGGTGGCTAAGGAACCAGAGGGCATGTATATCTACAATATTTTTACAGGCGGTGGTATTACCGCGCTGTCATCAGCTCCGGATGAATGGAACGAGACGGAGTATAAAGCTAAAACGTTAATTGAGTCTATAATTTGAAAATATAATTGCTATGACTGAAGATACAAACACAGAGAATACTGAGAATACAGAGAACACTGAAAATATTGAAAACAACGTGGAGGTCAACGAACCGGTGAAGAAAAAGAATACCGGCCTCCGTGCGTTGATTATCGTAGTTGTAGCTCTTGCCGTTGTGGTAGGGGTGTCATATATGCCTCTGTCAAAATGGACCGGCGGAGCTGTCAAGGACTTCAATCTGCTGAGCGACATTCTGCCCGGACTGAATGATGCCGACACTACTTCTTCCGGCAATAATGACGTGGAGGGTATCGACCCTGAACTGCAGCAGGCCATGAACGAAGGTGCCGGCGGTTATCAGAATCTGCGCGATTCACTTTTGGCCGACGGCCGCGTGGCTCTTGTCGACGCATCAGGAACCATTATCGCTTACAAGGCGGCTTCCGCGACTTCATCTGATTCAGTGCTTATCGACATCAAGCCTGCCCGTGTAGGCGACCTTGTGCAGATTGAGGACTACACTGCATCGCAGCAGGGACTCCAGCATCTGCGTGCAGCCTTGTCGTCGGGGCGTCTGGCACGTATCGCCGTGCTTGGCGACAGCTATATTGAGGGTGATATCCTCACCCAGGATATGCGCGAGCTGCTGCAGGACACCTATGGTGGCTCAGGAGTGGGATATATGAGTCTGTTCACCGATTTCCCCGGATTCCGCAAGAGCGTGAAGCAGGGTGGCAAAGGCTGGACCACATTTGCCGCTAACAAGAAAGGTGACAAGGCATACATGGGCATCTCAGAACATTATTTCAAGCCTTCCGGTAACGCTACCGCTACCTACAGCGGTTCAAACTCGCTTGCGCATGTTGACCGCTGGGATATGTCGAAATTCCTTTTCATTGCCCCCGACGGAGGCGTTGTGAAGGTGAAAAACGGTGCGGACTGGGTTTCGCACGAAGTCAAGGCTTCGCCTGAAGTGCAGTGCATAGCGGTGCCGGGTGCCACAGCTGAATTTGCCGTATCGTCATCCACACCTTCTATTATAGGTCTTGGCGTATGGCTCGAAAGTAGCAAGGGTATCAATGTCGATTGTATGTCATCACGCGGATTTTCCGGAATATCACTGAAAAATGTAAATGCCGACCTGTGCCGTCAGATGGCCAAGTATGTTGATTATGATCTGATAGTGCTTGAGTTCGGTATCAACGCCATGTCATCCAAGCAGACTAACTATAGTGTGTATGGCAAGCGTATGGAGGAAGTGGTCAACCAGATGCGCGCTTGCTATCCGAATGCCGACATCCTGATCATGGGTATCGGCGACCGTGGAGAAAAGCGTGGCGGAGAAGTGCACTCCATGGCTACATCCAAGAATATGGTGGATGAACAGCGCGAAGTGGCACGACGCACACACTCCATGTTCTGGGACACTCAGGAAGCTATGGGTGGACAGGACGCAATAGTAAAATGGGCTTCATCAGGTCTTGCCAATAAGGATTACATCCATCTGACACATAAGGGTGGACGTGAACTGGCAACACGCTTTGTGAATGCTCTGAATCATAACCTGAAGAAATGAAGTTGAAACGAATCTGTATAATAGCGCTGCTTGTCACTACCGCAGCATCGCTGACGGTATGGGCCTCAGGTTGTCCCAGCCGTCCTGACGATGACTTTGAGGTCGATGACGAGTCGGAACTCCGTGAGAACCCTGTGATTGAGGAGGGGGAGGACGATCCCGGAATCTCAGTCCCTGAATTTGTAAAGGAGGGGCGAAATCACATTACCCTTAACGGAGCTGACTGGAGCAGCGCTGTCAAGGCTCTGCACAATGTGAAGAAGAATCCGTTCACCATTGTGCATATCGGCGACAGTCATCTGCAGGCTGATATCGCTACCGGAACGGCGCGCGAGCTGTTTCAGTACGATTATGGCAATGCAGGGCGTGGCCTGGTGGCGCCTCTGCGTATGACCGGCACAAATGAGCCCTCCGACTATCAGTTTACGAGCCAGTATCCGTGGATTCCCGCCAAGGTGATGAAGACCCCTTGGCCACATACAATGGGGTTCACCGGCACCTCGCTTCGCCCCTCGACAAAGTCGAGCGAGATTTTTGTAGGTACACGTGAGGATGATGACTACAATCCGTTTTCGTCAATAACACTTTTCCATAACGGACGTATCAACATAACCGGTGTCAAGGACCGTAACGGAAACGCTATAGCCTTCTCACCCAAATACTCAAAGGACTACACGCATATCGACCTGACTGATGAGCAGACGGGTGTTTATGTCAAGTTTGACACCGCGGGCGATCTGACTCTCTTCGGGGCCTCGCTTTCCGGCAATCGTCCCGGTGTGTTCTATCACACCATAGGCAACAATGGCGCCACCTACCAGACATATAATAATATCGGGACTTTAGGGCGTGGTATCGCTCCGCTTCAGCCCGATGTCATAATCCTGTCGCTTGGCACCAATGAAGCGTTCGGGCATTTCGACGCCGGCCTCTTTATCGCGCAGGTCGACAAACTTGTCAACAATCTTAAAGCCTCCAACCCTGGTGTGCCTATCCTGATTGTCACTCCTATGGAGTGCCAGCGCAGTGTCTACAACACTACCTCACGCAAGGTACGCAAGCCTGTGAAGGTGCCTGTAAAGGGTAAGAAAGGCAAGAAGAAATACAGAACCCAAACGAAAACCGTTACCGAAACCAAACGTGTGCGCAGCTACGGCGTGAACAGCAATGTGGCTGCCGTGCGCAATGCTTTGCTTCAGTACGGACGTGACAATAAAATTGCCGTATATGACTGGTATGAAATAGCCGGTGGGGCAGGGGCTTCGGGAAAGTGGCTCACTGACGGTCTTTACGGACGTGACCGTGTTCATCATACCTCAAAGGGATACCGCCTGCAGGGCTATATGCTTTACCGTGCGCTATCCGAAGCTCTTACAAAGTAAATTACCGAATGACTGATATGACAACTGACGCTTCCATATTCAGCCGCATTATTGACGTGCTGAAATTCGATGCTGCCAACCCTCTTCTATTCAATACCGGGCTTTTCCTGGTATTGTTTGCCGCGTTTTTATTGATTTATACCGCCATGCGGCGATTCCGGACAGCCAAGATGCTGTTTGTGATCCTGTTCTCACTCTATTTCTACTACAAGTCATCGGCTGAATACTGCTTTATCCTGCTTGGGGTATGTGTGGCTGACTTCGTGCTTGGACTGTTGATGGACCGTACGGCTTCCAAAGCCGGGAGGCGTTGCATAGTGGGGTTGAATATCCTGATTAACATCGGGATGCTGGTATATTTCAAATACTTCAATCTGCTGTTTGAAACTATAGCCAACTTCTCCGGGCAGAAATTTGATGCTCTTGACATTATACTCCCTGCCGGTATCTCTTTCTTCACGTTCCGTTCGATAAGCTATATCGTTGACATCTACCGCGGGGATATCAAGGCATGCCGCGACTTCCTGGCCTATACCTTTTATCTGACATTTTTCCCGCCGCTGCTGGCCGGACCTGTAGTCAGGGCCAAGGATATGCTCCCTCAGGTGCAGGCCAACCCGGTGGCTTCGCGCACTATGGTTAGCGAGGGTCTGTTTCTCATCATGTGCGGGTTGGTCAAGAAGGTGATAGTGGCTGATTTTATAAGCCAGAACTTTGTCGACCGTATTTTTGACAATCCGTCGCTTTATAGCGGATTTGAGAATATGATGGGGATATATGGGTTTGTAATACAGCTCTACTGTGATTTCTCCGGCTATTCCGATATGGCTATAGGTATAGCGCTGCTGCTCGGCTACCGCTTCCTTGACAACTTTGATTCGCCGTTCAAATCGCAGAGCCCCACTGAATTCTGGCATCGGTGGCACATATCTCTGTCATCATGGCTGCGCGACTACGTGTATATCCCTATGGGTGGCAACCGTAAGGGGCGCCCGCGTCAGCATGTCAATCTCATGACCACCATGCTCGTAGGCGGACTCTGGCATGGAGCTTCATGGATGTATGTCATCTGGGGCGGTATTCAGGGCCTGTTTCTTGTAGGGCATAAGAGCGCTAAGGCAGTTCTGCCCGAGCTATCCGAAGAGAAGAAGAGTCAGCGCTGGAGAGTGGCTCTTAACATATTCCTCACGTTCAATCTTATAGCTCTGAGCTTCGTGTTCTTCCGCGCCCGCTCCATGGAGACTGTCAAGGATATGGCCACACAGATTTTCACCAGCTTCCATCTGTCGGTAGCTCCGCAGTTCATCGAGGGTTATCTGATGATAGTGCTGGCTATGGTATTCGGTTATCTGATGCACTTCGCTCCGGCGCGGTGGACACGCAGATTGAAGGCCCGCTACCATCTGCTTCCGCTTCTGGTGCAGGCCTTGATTCTGGCAATTGTGATTCTGATTATAATTCAGGTACGTTCAAGCGACATAGTGCCGTTCATATACCTGCAGTATTAAGCTGTCGGCTAAAACTCAGGTTCCCATAGCAGAGTCTTTCCGCACTGGCGGGAAGGCTCTATTTTTATAAGCCTCTGGTTGGATGAGCCTCTGAACAGGAGCGAGGTGTCGCGCAGGTGCTCAATGAATGGTCCGTCAACAAGTACATCCACATAGTCAAGAAGCCGTGCCGGATATTGCATCCTCTCCACAGCCTCAAATGTGTAGCCGGTGAAGCACCATATACTGCGGCCACTCTCCTTTATCATTCGTGCGAGCGGTATCAGCGCTTCAGCCTGAAGCATGGGGTCACCTCCGGAGAAGGTCACGTTCATATCATTTTCCTCAACGATATTGAACAGGTCCTCTACCGTCATTTCGCGTCCGCCGTCATGATCCCACGACTGGGGGTTGTGGCATCCGGGGCATCGGTTGTCGCACCCGGCAAAATAAATGGAAGTGCGGAAGCCGGGCCCGTCGACGGTGGTCCCGTCGACGATGCTCAGCACCCGCAGTGTTTTATTCCTCATCGTTATGTGTCAATCTGTTATTTGTGAACCACACGGTCATTCAGCTCGGCAAGTTTAGCCGGATTCCAGCGGTCGGTAGTGCCTACGAGGTAGCCTGTGATGCGCTGGAGCTTGTCGATATGCGTGCTTCCGCATTTAGGACATATCTCCAGAGAGTCGGTGGCATCCTCGTAGCCGCAGTCCATGCAGCGGTTGCGGTTGTGGTTCACGGAGCAGTAGCCGATGTTGTTTTTGTCCATCAGGTCAACGATGTCTGCTATGGCCTGGGGATTGTGTGTGGCGTCGCCGTCGATTTCCACATAGAAGATGTGTCCGCCGCCGGTCAGTTCGTGGTACGGTGCCTCCACCTCGGCTTTGTGCTTGGGTGAGCAGTGGTAGTACACGGGCACATGGTTGGAGTTGGTGTAATATATCTTGTCGGTGATACCGGGTATGATTCCGAAGCTCTTGCGGTCTTTGGCGGTGAATTTGCCTGAGAGGCCTTCGGCCGGAGTGGCCAGCACGGAGAAGTTGTGTTTGTAGCGTTCGGAGAATTCGTTGACGCGGCTGCGCATGTGCGACACTATTTTCAGGCCGAGTTGCTGCGATTCCTCGCTTTCGCCATGATGCTTTCCGGTGAGAGCCACGAGACATTCGGCAAGTCCTATGAATCCTATACCGAGTGTGCCCTGATTGATGACGCTTTCTATCGTCTGGTCGGGGCGCAGGGTGTCGCTACCATTCCACAGGCGGCTCATAAGCAGCGGGAACTGCTTCACAAGCGCAGTTTTCTGGAAGTCGAACCGGTCGCAGAGCTGGCGTGCTGTTATCTCAAGCATTTCATCGAGCTTCTTGAAGAAGCGGGCTATGCGCTCCTCCTTATCCTTTATCATCATGCACTCGATGGCCATGCGCACGATGTTGATGGTCGAGAAGCTGATGTTGCCGCGGCCCATCGATGTCTTTTCGCCAAAGCGGTTTTCAAACACGCGGGTGCGGCATCCCATTGTGGCCACTTCATAGAGGTAGCGCTTGGGGTCGTCGGCGTTCCATTTCTCGTGCTGGTTGAATGTGGCGTCGAGGTTCACGAAGTTGGGGAAGAAACGGCGGGCTGTCACTTTGCAGGCCAGCTGGTAGAGGTCGTAGTTGGGGTCGTCGGGCAGGTAGCTCACTCCGCGTTTTTTCTTCCATATCTGTATGGGGAAGATGGCGGTGGCGCCGTTGCCCACGCCCTCGTAGGTGGAGTTGAGGAGCTCGCGTATCACGCAGCGGCCTTCGGCCGAGGTGTCGGTGCCGTAGTTGATGGAGCTGAACACCACCTGATTGCCACCGCGCGAGTGGATGGTGTTCATGTTGTGGATGAAAGCCTCCATTGACTGATGTACGCGCTCCACGGTCTGATTTACAGCGTGCTGTATCAACCGGTCGTCGCCCTCCATATCATCAACCGGACGGTGTATGTAGTCATCAAACTCCTTGTCGTAATATTGCTTCAGGTCGCGTCCGGTAAGCTGTTCGAGGCTCTTGATTTCCTCTATGTAGCTGCTGCGTACAAACGGGGCCAGATAGAAGTCAAATGCCGGAATGGCCTGACCGCCATGCATCTCGTTCTGAGCTGTTTCGAGCGATATGCAGCCTATTATGCTGGCCGTCTCGATGCGCTTGGCCGGACGGCTTTCGCCGTGTCCGGCCATGAAGCCGTGCTTCAGGATGCGGTCGAGCGGATGCTGCACGCAGGTAAGGCTCTTGGTGGGGTAGTAGTCCTTGTCGTGAATGTGGAGATAGCCGTGGCGTACGGCGTCGCGTGCCTCGGCCGACAGCAGATAGTCGTCGACAAACGGCTTTGTGGTCTCGCTTGCGAACTTCATCATCATGCCGGCGGGCGAGTCGGTGTTCATGTTGGCGTTCTCGCGGGTGATGTCGTTGTTTTTGGCCTCTATGATCTCAAGAAACATGTCGCGTGTCTTGGCCCGGCGGGCTATGTTGCGCTGGTCGCGGTAGGCGATGTAGCGTTTGGCCACTTCCTTGCGCGGGCTCGACATCAGTTCGAGTTCCACTTTATCCTGAATCTCCTCCACGGTCATACGTTCATTGCCGGTCATGCCTATACGGTCGGCTATTTTCTGGAGCAGGGCTTCGTCCTCGCCCATTTCGGTCTGGAGCATTGCCTTTCGGATTGCTGCCTTGATTTTCTCCTCGTTGTAGCCTACTATACGGCCGTCGCGCTTTATTACAGTATGAATCATGGTGGTATGTTTTTTGGTAGTGGTTTTCTTGATTTTTTTGCGTTGCAAAGCTACAATTAAACAATGGATAAAACAAAAATATTTCAGGATAAGTTTTGTTTTTGTTTTCGTTTTGGAAAACTTTTGAGGTATGGTAAAAATGATAATTTATTGTATAGTAATGATATATCATTTTGTTTTGGGAAACTTTATTGAAAAGCGGGCTAAATAAAGTTATCAACATCTGTCAACTTGTGTGTTGTTGCTCGGTTGTTGAATAATCGGATGGAAATGCTTAAATTTGCACCATAAAAACAGCTGAATATGAAAGAGAATACTGCTAATGAAGTGAGCCGGATTCTTGCCGAACTGTTGGTGAGCCATGGAGTGAAGCGTGTGGTCACATCCCCCGGGTCGCGCAATGCTCCGCTTCTGGTGGCTTTGTCAAACATGGACGATAGGCTGGAGCTGCTTCCGGTCATTGACGAGCGCAGTGCTGCGTTCATAGCGCTCGGCATAGCCTCGGTAAGCAATGCCCCGGTGGCTATAGTGTGCACCTCCGGTACGGCGCTTCTCAACTATGCTCCGGCGGTGGCCGAGGCTTATTACCGGCAGATACCTCTTATAGTCATATCGGCTGACCGTCCGGCGGCATGGATTGACCAGGATGACTCGCAGACGCTCCATCAGCCCGGAGCATTGGCCAATTTTACCAAACGCAATTGCAACATACCCGCTTCGGCTGATGCTGAGAATCTATGGTTTGCCAACCGTGTGATAAACGATGCGCTTCTTTATGCCGTGACGGGCCGGCGCGGTCCGGTGCATATCAATGTGCAGCTCTCTGAGCCACTTGACCGCATGACCACCGAGCCGCTTTCGCCTCAGCGTGTCATCACTGACGTGCTCCCCACCTCGGGGCTCACTGTGGCTGAGTCGCGGGCTTTGGGACGTGAGCTTGCATCGCCCGCCAAAGTGATGATTCTTGCCGGATTTCTGTCGCCAGATCCTGCGCTCAACAGGTCACTGCGCAAGCTCAGTGAGTTGCCAAACGTAGTGGTGCTTTGTGAGACGATTTCCAATCTGCATTCCTCATCCTTCATATCGAGCATCGACAGCGTTCTGTCGGTCATGGACGAGAGGCAGCGGGCCGATTTTGCTCCGGACGTGGTGATTACTCTCGGCGGGGCAGTGGTGTCGCGCTACGTCAAGCAATATCTGCGTAAATATATGCCGCGTGAGCATTGGCATGTAGGAATGACGGATATCACCGTCGATTGCTTCCGTGCGCTTACCCGGCGTGTGCTGCTCCCTCCGGAGCAGTTCTTCCGTCAGCTGGCTTCGGCCATGCAGCCACATCGTCAGCCCTCGGACTATGCGCATAAGTGGGCGATCCTATCCGACAGGGCTTTCTCACTCCATCAGGCGTATGTGGCCAAGGCTCCGTGGTCCGATATGAAAGCATTCGGAGTTATAATCCCGGCAATTCCGCGGCGCTGGAACGTGCAGTACTCCAATGGTACCTCTATCCGCTATGCCCAGCTGTTCGGGCGGCACGACTATCATCGCTGTGACTGCAACCGCGGTGTGAGCGGTATCGACGGGTCCACCTCCACGGCTGTCGGAGCATCGGTTGCTGCCGCCGGTACAGTGACTCTACTTGTCACCGGCGATGTCAGCGCGGCCTATGATATCGGTGTGCTTGGGGTCCATTGCCTTACTCCGCGCTTCAAGATGATAGTGATACGTAATGGTGGCGGCGGGATATTCCGCTTCATAGGAAGCACACGCTCCATGTCGGTGCGCGAGCCGCTACTGTGTGTCGAGCCTAATCTGCCGCTGCGTCAGCTGGCCGATGGGTATGGTATGGCATATTACGAAGCCGATTCGGAGGACTCGCTGCGCGACGCCTTCGCGCGTTTCGCTGCCGAATCGTCGCGTCCGGCCATACTGTCGGTATCTACACCGGAGGAACTGTCGGCTGAGGTGCTTATCGGTTATTTCCGCCGAGCAGAATTGTTAGGATAGCCGGATTGGCAGCCCCTGAGGGGAGTGCGGCCGGGATGTTGCGGTCCAGCACCCGCTGGTCGCCGTCGAGCAGATACAGTCCGGGCACTTCCGGCAGGTAGTAAAGCTCAGTCTCGGTGATGCCTTCCGCATCAAACGCCGATATCCATCCCTGCGGCAGTGTGTCCTTCACAGTGACCCACAGCTCGCGGTCAGTTTCAGCTGCAACGGCCAGTATGGCTATCTTTCCGTCGGATATGGCCTTCTGGATATCCGCGTCGTTGGCAAGCGCTTCCATGGCCTCGTGGCATGTGTGGCAGTCGGGATCATATATAAGCAGAAGCATCGGTATTCCTCCTACCTGCCGCAGAGTGGTTGTGGCGCCGTTGGCAAGCTCTATGCCGAAGTCGGCGGCCTGCGTTCCGGGTATGTTCTTCAGCAGCTCCTTTGCAAGTTCGCGGTTGCGTATGCCCGAGGCATCATCGTCGTCAGCCGTCGCGGCGTCCGATTGGAGCAGCAGCACGTAAAGATTTTCATCCCGCATAGGTGAGGCAGGGGAGTAGAGGTACTCCTCCGCCAAAGTGCGTATCAGATTCTTTGCCTTGGCCGACGGCTTGAGCTTCGAGTACATCGCTGTAGCCCCCTTGGCCCGCCCCTCGGCCGAGGCGTGAGGCATGACGCTTAGAAAATTGACAAATGTCTGCTCCATGAAGAGGCTGTCGGCCGAGCGGCTGTCAGTTGCCGCGTCGAGTGCGTCCCAGAAATGCTCGAGCAGATAGTCGGCACGTTCGGCCGGAGCTTTCAGTGTCTTCGGGATTGCCGGCAGTTCAAGCGAGTTCTGATCCTGAGCGTATGCTGATGTGCAGAGTGAAAAGCAAAGTGCTGCTATAAGGAGAAAAGATGATTTTTTCATAATTTGTAAATTTGGGGTCAAAAATACGAATAAGTCAGGCGCAAAACCAAATTTATTTACAAATTGGTCGATACATTTGTTGAATCCGGCCTGATTTGTTGTGATATGCGGGTGTTGATTTTGTTGACTATTTTTGTTTATTTTGTGGCGACATTTAAGATGGGATTGATAAAAAGATATTCCGATTCGGTTGATTTACTCCGTATTAACCTTTTTTAACCTTATGGGGGGGGGTAAATAGACATATGTTAAGTAACTTTGTCGGAAATTTTGGGACGTAATACGTCTGCCTCATTGAAGCAATTACCATAATATGCATGATAGGGGGGAATTTTAAACACACAGTCAATATTATTTGAGCCAATATATCACACACAGCGAAATATGAAGAAACGTTTGACACTCATTCTGCTCGTTGGACTGATGGGATGCTTGGGCGCCGTCCGTGCGCAGAAAGTTGCCTTGAAGACCAATCTGCTTTATGATGCCGCTCTATCGCCAAACCTTGGCATAGAAGTGGGGTTAGCTCCGAAATGGACATTTGATTTAAGTGGTAATGTTAACGCATGGAAAGTTGATGACCGCTACTGGAAGCACTGGCTTGTCCAGCCCGAAGTGCGCTACTGGCTTTGCGACCGGTGGCAGGGACACTTCTTCGGCGCGCATCTGTTGGGCGGTCAGTTTAACCTCGGAAACCTGAAGTTGCCCAATTTCCTCGGCAACAATTTCAAGAAACTTGAGGACTACCGCTATCAGGGTTGGGGCGTAGGTGCCGGTATCGCGTACGGCTATTCATGGATTGTGGGCCGTCATTGGAATATCGAGGCTGAGATAGGACTCGGATGGGTATATACCCGTTATGACAAATATCCCTGTACGCATTGCGGCGATAAGATAAAGGACAACGCTGTTCATAACTATGTGGGTCCCACCAAAGCTGCTGTCAATCTTATTTACGTGTTCTAATTTTTAACAGCTGATTCTGCAATGAACAAGATATTTTGCGCGGCGCTTATGTGCGCCACAGTGGTATCGGCCGGTGCCAAGGATATTTCCGTAAGCCCCGCCCGCATCACCAATATAGATGCAGCCCGCACTGACAACAACCTATTCGTGGCTATGGACATCGACATGTCCGATGTGAAGATCGGTTCCAACCAGGAGCTGATTGTCACCCCGGTGCTCTACAGCGCCACTGACAGCCTCAAGCTTCAGGATATTATTTTCGCAGGCCGCAACCGCTATTATAATGAGATACGCAATGGCGGCGACAATAACCCCTATCTGTTCCGTAACGGCGACAAGGCGGTGGCCAATTATCGTGTTACCGTGCCCTACCAGTCATGGATGAGCCGCTCGGACATAAAGCTCAACTATGACGTGCGCAGCTGCTGCGGCGACACCATTGAGCGTCCCGAACCGCTTCCAATAGCTCAGCTCAATATGGAGCCCCCGGTATTTGCCGCCGATTTCGTCTACATTCCGCCGAAAGTGGAGGTCGACAAGGTGCGTGAGGAGACCGGCTCGGCATTCGTTGACTTCGTGGTCAACAAGACTGACATCCGTCCCTCTTACCGCAACAACACCGTTGAACTCGCCAAGATCCGTGAGACTATCGACCTTGTGCGCAACGATAAGGACGTGACCATCACCGGAATGAACATCCATGGCTACGCATCGCCCGAAGGCCCGTATGATAACAATATCCGTCTGGCCAAGGGTCGTACCGAAGCCCTCAAGGAATATGTGCGCAATCTCTATCACTTCGATAAGGACTTCATCACCACCGAATATACTCCCGAGGACTGGGAAGGCCTGCGCAAGTATGTCGAGAACTCCGATATAAACAATCGTCAGGGTATTCTTGACATCATCGACTCAAACCTTGCTCCTGACCCCAAGAACAGCAAGATACAGTCAACCTATCCTACAGAATATGCATTCCTGCTCAAGAACGAATATCCTGCGCTCCGTCACTCTGACTACGTAGTGCGCTACAAGGTGCGTGCCTACTATGATCCTAAGGAGATTCTTCAGGTGATGCGCACACAGCCTCAGAAGCTAAGCCTTGCCGAACTCTATGCGGCAGCACAGACTCTCGAACCGGGCAGCGCCGACTTCAACGAAGTGTTTGATGTGGCTGTACGCATGTTCCCCTCTGATGCCATTGCCAATCTCAATGCTGCCAATGCGGCGATGGGCATCGGCAACTATCAGGCTGCCGAACGCTATCTGTCAAAGGCCGGCGACAGCGAGCAGGCCGAGTATGCCCGTGGTGTGCTCAATGCTCTTAAGAAGAACTATACGGCTGCACGCACCCACTTCGGCAATGCCTCGTCCATACCTCAGGCCAAGGCTGCACTTGACTCCATCAACCAGCTTGAGAGCAATAAGAACAAGGTAAACATTATTGTAAAATAATAGCCCTGACTATATTTAACACACACTATTAATAAACGAAAGTAAATTTTCAATCATTTATTCACTAATTTATTGTATGAAGAATTTCAGCAAATTTTTTCTTGTTGCAGCTGCATCAACAATGATGTTCACCAGCTGTAGCAGCGACGAGCCTAACGGCGGTCAGACTCCTGCTGAAGGCGACATCTACGCCCGCCTTACGCTCTCCCTCCCTCAGGGAAGCCGTTCTGCAACAACTGATCCTGATGACGACGGCGCAAATTCTAACAGCGGACATGAAGTAGGTAACGACTCAGAGAACAATGTAGGTTCTGTTCTTGTGGTGATCGCTTCAAAGAGCACCCCGACATCAACTGCAGGCGATGACTATATCTATATCGCCTCTAACCTCGCCGACCCCCATGAGGCTACTTCATCTACCTCTAAGCGTCCTACCTACAACGTGCAGTTTGAAACACGTGATCTCTATGACCACGCCGGTGAGGAGGTTTATGTATTCGCTTACTGTAACCCCACCACTAAGCTTGTAGAAGCTGCCAAGAACGGTTTCGAAGGTGGTTTCGTAAATGCTACCGGTGATATCACCGAGCAGACAATCTGGACAAAGAATGGCTTCCTGATGTCAAACGCAGCAATTACAACTGTTACGCTCCCGACACAGCCCGAAATGGACGAAAAGTACAATTCGCCCACCAATCCTTTCAACCTCGGTATCGTAAAGGTAGAGCGCGCTTCAGCCCGTTTCGACTTCAAGCAGACCACTGTCAGCGGTCAGGATGAGGCTAATCTCTATCCTATCTACAACCACAACAACTCTGATATCGACGAGAACGGCAATGTTACCAACCATCCCAGCACTCTCATGGGCTATGTCAAGCTTGATGAAATGGCTCTGATCAATGTTGCCAAGTCATACTACTATCTCCCCCGCGTATCTGCTACAGGTTCAGGTGACAATACTGCCGACAATCCTGTATCAATCTGTGGATTTGAAACTCCTAACAATTATGTTGTCAGCCCGTTCTATCAGCAGAAGATTGAAAGCAGCATCGAGCTCTCATTCATCCGCAACCACTATCTCTATAACGGTCAGCCCGCAACAGGCACGAGCATAGGCTTCGACTTCACTTCAGCCGACCTGCAGTATGAAGCTCTCGGCACAAGCCTCGGCGAGGACAATGATGAAGGTTGGGACGCAGAAGATAAGGTTGGTTACAACATCTGGAAGTACACCACTGAAAATACCATACCTCAGGTTGACACCCAGCGCAAAGGTATCACTACCGGTATCGCTTTCAAAGGCCACCTCGTAGCTGCCGATGCAACCAGCGATCTTGGCAAGGTAATCACTGACGCACAGAATCCTATCTATGCTTACAACGGCGTTATTTATGGCGACCTCGCTATGCTGAAAGCTGCTGTACTTGCTAACCCCGTATCAACTCTTGCAGAGACCTTCAAGGCTGCTTACAATATCAAGGCTGAGCTTACAGAAGAGCTCCTTGCTCCGCTGACTGACCTGACAGAGTCAAACGGTTTCGCTATCTACCGTCCTGTAAACGGTGAGTACCCCATGTACTACGCTTACTACAACCGTCACAACGATAACGGCAACAACACTGTTATGGGTGCTATGGAATTCAGCGTTGTCCGCAACAACGTGTACAAGATTGCCGTTCAGAACATCCTCGAATTCGGTCACCCCGGCAAGCCCGGCGATGATCCCGATCCCGAAGATCCCAATGATCCCGACGAATCTCCCAAAACCTACTTCCGTGTTCAGGTACAGGTACTTCCTTGGGTAGTTCGTGTTAACAATATCATCCTCTGATAGTTTGATTCCCTAATAATTTCGAATGAAATTTTTCAATAAAATCCAATCACGGCTGCTCGGCGCGATAATGCTTATCGCGCCGGCAGTAGCCGGATTGTCATCTTGTGGCTTTGTCTACGACGACCTCGCTCCATGTCCGGAGGGTCTGAAGCTCCGCTTCATTTATGATTATAACATGGAATTTGCCAATGCGTTCCCCTCGCAGGTGCATTGTCTTACCGTGTATGTCTATGATGAAAACGGAAAGTACGTCACCACTCTTACCGAAACCTCTTCCGAAAAGCTTTCGGACGAAAATTACCGTATGACCGTTGACCTGCCCGAGGGCAAGTATAAGGTAGTGGCCTACGGTGGCATGCAGTGTGACGCCAGCTCATACCATTTCCTTCAGACTCCTGCTGCCGGTGCTGATATCACATCGCTCGGCGTTGCGCTGAACCAGGACATCATGCAGCGTCCTGTAGGCACTGAGCTCCACAGCCTCTTCTACGGCAAGATTTTTGACGTGGAGGTCAAGAAGGAAACCATGGCTTATGATGAATATACCGTGCCGATGATGAAGGACACCAACAATCTGCGTGTCATTCTTCAGGAACTCAACGGTGATCCCGTGGCCGGAACTGACTTCAACTGGGCCGTGATAGATGACAATACCCGCATGAATTGGGAAAATGATGTTGTCCCCGAAGGAAACTTCACTTATCTGCCCTGGACATCAGGAACGGCTTCGACCGGACTCCAGCCCGACGGCTCTGAGCAGAAGGTGGCTTTTGCCGAATTCAGCTTCGGACGTCTGGTGACATCCAATTCTCCCACTCTCCACATCACACGCAGCTCTGACGGCAGTGATGTTGTAAACATTCCGCTTATCAATTACCTTGCCCTCATGAAGAGCGAGAGTAACTACAAGATGGGCACACAGGAGTATCTTGACCGCGAAAGCCGCTGGACTCTGATATTCTTCCTTGACAAGCACTGGAAGTGGATTACTGTCCAGATTGTTGTCAATGATTGGGTTGTACGAGTTAATAACCCTGAACTCTCATAAGATTAAAGTATGAAGACGTTTCTTAACATCGCCGTTTTACTCCTGCTGACGATTTCGGTCATCGGTTGTGGTGGGGACGCGCCTGTTCCACCGCAAACCGGTGACTCCGAAATGGTCAATTTTGAGATTAACGTTTATGCCGGAGATCCTGACGGAAAGAAATCACGTATCGGCACTCTCCCCGGTGATGATTACTTTGAAGAACCACAGACTCAGTACGAGCGTATGCGTACGCTGCGTATCATTGTTGTGCGCCCCAACGGAGAGATAGAGCACAACGAATATCTGTATCGCTCAATCCCTGAAGCCGGGCTTGGCGAATACCATAACATCCGCCTGAAAGTCGCTGGCGGTGAAACAAAACAGGTCTACGTCTTTGCTAATGAAGCTTCGATGTTCACTGACGGTGCCGGAAGTCCAGCCTACGACTTCAATAAGCTGACCATCGGCTCCACATTCCCGACTGATGAAATAAACAGCCTGAAGCTCTCTTGCGGTGCAGGCGAACCGCTGATTGACAATACCGGTTCCGACAAGCATTACCTCCCCATGACGGAGAGCTACAGCATTGATATCCGTACCCCGCAGGCTGACGGTACTGATCTGTACCAGTCTGCCAACCTGTTCATAACACGCGCTACCGTGAAGTTCGGATTCTTCATAACTCCCGTAGCTGCGCCGGTTGAACCATACACCATTGAGGAATTCGAGATACAGAGCCTTGGCAACTGCGAATATCTTCTACCTATTGATGCTGAATATGTTCCGGCAAAATACCCAGTGTATTTCGCTGACAGATATATAACGAAGTATACAGTCCCGGAGGGGAGTGTCAATAAGCCTTATTCGTTCAAACCCAATATCACCGTTACCCCGGAAACTACCGTAGGGTCAACCATAGCCTATGCGCCTGCGCTTTACTTCCCGGAGACGAAGCTTGCTTCCGATTCGAAGTTCTACATCCGCATGCGTCTGAGCGGTGATAGGGAATATTCAGGTATGGTGCCTCTGCCCAATCTGCCCTCGCTGCCCCGAAACACCTATGTAAAGATCAACATAGCGCTCGGGCTTGCTGATGTGGATTTCACGGTTGATATCATGCCTTATGCAGCTGTGCCTCTCAATCCGCAGTTTGGATTCGACGAGCTTCTGCCCCGTCCGCCGGTCAATCCCGGTGAAGTACCCCCGTGGGTTGAATTCCCCTGATTGGCTGTTGAATCACTTCAGCTGTAAACCATCATTTCTAAAAAACACAATATACTGATATATTACTGTAATGTTAAATAAATCGCTGCATTTTCTTGCATTGCTTGCACTGCTGCTTCCTTTTGCAGCATGTACCGACGACTTTCCTACCGGCGACTATGAGATTGGTGAAGGCGAAGCGTTGGTGACAGCATCGGTTGACTTCCATCCGCTCGTGGCAACTGAAAACGAGACCGGCGGACGCGCTGTGGCCGGATCACAGCCCGGCGACCTTATAAAGTCTATTGATGACCTCACCGTCTTCATGTACGACTCCGAGGGTAAGCTTGTGGATATATATACGCAGGATGACTTCGTTGACTACTCCGTGAAGAAGAAGGGGGAGACCGGCTCAAACACTGACATGCCCAACGACGCGGGCGGCAAGCCTGTGCAGAGCGAGGAATCGACCTCACGTGCCACATTTACCATTAAGAATGTCCCCTTCGGCAAGTACCGCATGTATGCCGTGGCCAACATGGGCTTTGAGGACAACGAGGACACCCGCGAGCGTTTCGCCGACGAGAAGGATCTCCGCAATGTCAAGGTTGAGTGGGACCAGACGAATATTGCCAACAACAAGCAGATGTTCGGCTACTTCACCTTGGCCGGTAATGACTTCGAGACCTCCGACGGATTTGATGCCCCGGTGGTGCCTGTGAGCCAGAAGCACGTGTCGCTCCATTCATGGATCAAGCGCTGTGCCTCGAAAGTCACGGTTGTCTACGATGGCTCGGGCCTTCATGAAGGCATCTTTGTCTATATCAAGAACATCACCATCAAGGATATTCCCCGCTATTGTAAGATAGGCAACGAGAACTCCGTACACACTACCTCTGCTGACTCCATGATAGTGGACGGCGGCGTGATATACTATAGCGAGCAGGCGGAAGGGGAGATGGCTCCCGGTCAGAAGCCCTCGGACAGCTATGAATCATGGATGCGTATCGCCAACGGCACACCTCTGCGTGGAGCCGTGTCGACAGTCAATGGCGAGGAGGTGACCCACACCGAATATGACCGCGCCCTCTATTTCTACGAGAACTGTCAGGGCAACTATCCCGGCCAGAAGAAGTATGACAAGCGCCAGCAGTGGGATGAAGTAGGCTTCAATCCCAAGCCCGGCCAGTATGACTATAAGGACAATATCGAGTACGGCACATATGTGGAGGTCGAGGCCTACTACGTGTCGACCAATGTCAACCAGGTGTCAAACGGTCCTATCAAGTACCGCTTCATGCTCGGTCAGAACTGCGAGTTTGACTACGATGCGTTCCGCAACCATCACTACAAGCTTACCCTCGGTTTCCGTGGTTATGCCAATCAGCCTGACTGGCACATCGAGTATGTAGAGCCGGATGTGACTTTCTATACCGACCCGACATATTATGTGTCATACGCTTACAACAACAAGGCCATTTTCCCGGTCCGTTTCAAGGGCGAGGTAGAGGAATTTGACGTTGAGATTGTGGAGAACAACTGGGCTCCTTACGACAAGACTAAGAAAGACTCCGTTCCTGATGCTACGGTAGGTACCGGCGAGTTGGCATTCAAATGGAACCGTCCGGTGTATATGAACGATGGTGGAAATATGTGGTATGGCTTGCAGACTCCTTGGAGTCGCGATGGAAGTAAGCAACAGGCTCCTTCAGATAAGAATGCTCCCCAGAAAGTGACCCCGATCTGGGCCGGATTCTTGGCTCTTCAGGTGCCGGACAATCTGGAAGCGGTAATTCTTCCCGGTACAGGTACTACATATGATACTCAAAAGGAGAAATTGAAAGAATATTTCTACGAACATAATCAGAATTGGCGTACATTTACAAAAGCTGACCTGTCATTCCCCAATTGGAAGCAGGGCGAAACGGTAACTAAAACCGTTGGTTCAGGTAATAATGCCTGTGAGATAGTAAAGGCTCCTGATGGTTCTACAACGGTGCGCCTCACTACATGGACCCGCCCGAAGTCAATGCTTGGTATATCCGGCTTTACCGGCAATAATCCGTATGACACTTATCAGCGTAAGGCCGTTGTGAAGCTTACTGCAAAATACAAGGGCGTTGAAAAGCCGATAGTTAAGTATATGCCTATCTATCAGGTACGCCGTGTGGTCAATCCCAAGGCTGTATGGCGTCAGTGGGATGATAACACCTCTTTCAATGTCAAGCTTTACCGTCGTGAGGGAGCTGATGCCACACACTTTAAGACTTTTGAGTCGGAAGGTGCATGGCGTGCCTATGTGCAGACTGTATCGGATGGTGCTGACGGATTCATATCTATTACCGGAGGTATAGGCCATGATGCTGATGGTGCTATTGTGGGTAATACTGATACACCGGTGGAATTTACCATCAACTTCAATGGTAAAGGACAGAAAGGTAAGTCACTCTGCGGTATTATACGTATCGAATATCACGGCTATACCTGCAATCACTCCATATTTGTCCGTCAGGGCTATTATGAACCTATCACTATTATGGACAATGCCAAATGGAGTTCATTCAGCCTGTATAGTTGTGACAAGAATACCCCATATCAGACTCAGTGGAGCGGAAAGGCTAATCCTACCGATGCTGACTACATCTCTGCAACGGTTACAGCATCCCCTCTGTCACTCGGGACCTTGTTCAAACGTGGCAACTATGCTGAGGGTATCCTGATTGAGAATAATGCCAACTCTAAGCTTGGTCCTCTTATTGCTCCCGGAAATACTAAGTTTTCCCTGACTAATGGTCAGTCGAAAAGTTGGGCTGATATTAACGGTATATCTTTTACAAAATCTTCGGACAATAAGCAACTCTCTCAGAAAGGAGAGATAGGGCGCGACTTCAAGTGGTCGAGATTCAAAGCAACTGTCAATGGCGAGACACGTTACTATCGTGTACCTACCTTTGAGGAATATAACTCGCTTCTTAGCGGTGAGTACGGTATCGGTGTGCTGTATGCCGATGGTGCAACGGAGCCTGCCGATGTTGTGGACGTAGCTTACGGATTTGAGGACTTCGATAATAACGGTACTGACGAAAGCAATGGCACTACAGGCGTTTATGGCGGTAAGAGCGGTATGCGTGGATTCATTGTGTTCAATCCCACGAATGCCCATCAGGTGTTCTTCCCGTTGGGGGCCCGCGGGATAGGACGTCGCACCATTCAGAATGCAACAGACAATTCAAGAGGTGTGTTGCGCTATGGTGCTGTTGCTGCGACCTTGACTCAGGAGCAGAACAAAATAAACCAGTATCGCCCAATTCCGTTCAATCTTCCGGCATCCCCCGGTGCCATCTATTGGATTGAGCAGCATAGTAATAATAGCAATCACTTCATGGCATGGGACATGAACTACTTTGACCTTAACTTCCTTGGTTATGACTATGCATGTTCATTCTATGGAGGTGGCGATGCACTCCCCATCAAGCTTGTGAGGGATGATTCAGGACCCTGGAAAAAATAAATGATTAACCATCCCCTGAATATATGAAGGCCCGAGGCAACCGCCCCGGGCCTTCTTCGCATGCTAAAACAGCTTTTACAGTATGCAAGTCTCGAGGATGGAAAGTTATTCAGGTGGAACAAGCCGTCCTGACGGACTCTGTCTATCTACCGTATCATGTGCCCGCCACGCCGCTGACGCTTTGTGGCGGGTTACATGAAAGTCGCCCTAACGGGCTATAATAGACCCTTCGACGCGGTTCGTGACTTATCGCATTTTATTTATGTGTCGCACCTGCAAAGGTGCGGTTTGTGATATAGCCGAGGGCCGAGCGATAGCGAGCCCCTCGGTGAAAACGCCCGCACAGAATTATCTGAAAGATAACTTTCAACATCAGGACTATCATAGCCTTTCAGGACGGGTTGCTCCGCCCATCAGACATAATCCCTCCTACGGACTCCAATATACGGCATTTCCTTGCCGAATTCAGGCTTTTTTCAACCGCAGGTATGTGAACCGTGCGATGCCCGCAAACATCACGATGCTCCATACCACCTCCGAGGGGTGGCTGCCTATGCTGTTGATGGCGGGGACTTCACCGCCGCGGGCAGTCATCCACAGGCCGGTGGCGGCGATGATGTTGTTGACTATATGTGCCGCTACAGGGAGCCACAGGCTGCGGCTCCACCATGCCAAGTAGCCGAAATAGGCGCCTAATAGCATTCGGGGCACGAATCCGAAGAACTGCATGTGGACAGCGCTGAATATAGCGGCTGTGACCCATATGGCTACGTGGGCATTCACTCCTGAAGTGATTATAAGACGTTGCAGGGTGCCACGGAAAAAGAGCTCTTCACTGAACCCGGCCAACACTCCTGCTATAAGGAGCAGCACTATCAGCGATCCCGCTCCTGTGCCCCCCATGAGTGTGCCTACCGCCTTTGCGGCACTGGACTCTGACGTGCGCATCCATTGCTCTACGTCATGCAGGGAGGCGGGAAGTGTAAGACTTTCATTCCACGATATGATAGCATTCAGCGCCGGCACAGCTGCCAGAAGCGCCGCTATGGCCAGAAGTGTCCCGACTGCCGACGGACGCCGAAGCATAAGGAAGTCGGCCGGACGGCGTGTGATGAACAGTGCTGTGATAAGAGCCGGAGCGATGAACATCACCACATCTTGAATCACGGTGGCGCAGCGGAGGCGTCCCGGGGAATCGGCACCACCGTACATTATGACGGCTACCGCTACAGAACCTACAAGCATGCAGAGCAGTGTGACTAAAAAGAACAGCATGTAGCGCTGCGCGGGGGGAAGATTGAATTTGATATTCATGGGGTCAGAGATAGAATGCACCCGTCAGCTGCTGGAATTCCGGAGTGCGTCCGCCGGATGCTGACTGGATAGAAATGGTTTCGGTAACGGGTTGGGAGGCTGTGCGCGACAGGCATAGCATAATGCGTTTTGGCTTCCGGCCCGGGAGGCTGCACAGATAGCACCGCCTTATGACATGCAGGCGGTGCAGAGCGGCACTCCACGTAATATCCTCCTCAAATTCTGTCGGAGCAATCATGCAGAGGAGGCCGCCGGGCGAAAGATGGCCTGCCGCAATGTGGATTATGGCGGCATAGTCCATTGTAGCGCTGTGGCGGGCCAATGAGCGCTTGTCGTCGGGGCTGCGCAGTCCCTGGCGCTTATCGGAAAAATAGGGCGGATTGCTGATTATCATGTCAACCTCTCCGAGCTGCCCGCACAACAGGCAGGCATCCCCCTCGGCTATGCTTAGGCGGTCGGCCCATGGACTTGCCGCGAAATTGCCGGCAGCCTCTTCAGCTGCTTCCGGTTCAATCTCAAATGCAGTTATGCGCGCCAGGCTATCCACAGAACGTTGTGCTACCATCAGCGACAGGACCCCTGTGCCTGCTCCGAGATCCCATACCGTGCGGCACACGGAGGGGAGTGGTGCCCATGCTCCGAGAGCCACGGCGTCGGTACTGACACGCATGGCGCTGCGGCAATTGCGCACTTCGAATTGCTTGAATCTGAATGTAGCGTTCTTTCCGGAGGCTTCCATAACGGAACAAAAGTACATAAACTGAGCCATATACACAAAAAATGAAAAATAATGGCCGAAATATTTGCACGGAATAGAAAAAAGCTCTACCTTTGCATCGCAAAAGACAAGGAGAGATGGCAGAGTGGTCG
>JAAGKN010000355.1_pt1 | contig 58381 bp, 40 predicted proteins | sample 6206371 | NCBI WGS metagenome assembly JAAGKN01 (sample SAMN11533720, study PRJNA540317) | gut metagenome | isolation source: fecal pellets from male and female animal of same cohort | host: Peromyscus leucopus | place: USA:CA | collected 2017 | reverse complement strand
CGTGACCGACCGCGACGGTGTCACCACCAGCTATACCCCCGGGGCTGCGACCCGCGGTGCCGGAAGCCGTACTGCCTATGGCAATGGTAACCACAACCTCACGGTGGGCGATGTCGATGGCGACGGCAAGGATGAGATTCTGTGGGGAGCTTGCGGCATCGATAACGACGGTACCCTGCTGTATTCCACAGGCTATGGCCACGGTGACGCTATCCACCTGGGAAAGATGATTCCCGGTCGCGAGGGACTACAGGTATATGATGTTCACGAGGCAAGCCCCTACGGCTGGGACCTTCACGACGCGGCTACAGGCGAGATATTATACAGCGCCACGGCAACCGGTGACACAGGACGCGGCATTGCAGCCGATATCGACCCCAATAATGAAGGCTACGAGATGTGGTGTTCGAGCGACGGCACTCCCCGCAGTGCCGCCACCGGCAAAACAGTGAGAAGTGTCACCCCATCACAGAATTTCCGCATTTACTGGGACGGTGATCTTCAGGACGAACTGCTCAACTCAAGCTCCATCTCAAAATTTGTCATAGATACCGAAGGTAACGGCAGCATCAGCACTCTCGCTACCCTCAAGGGCTCATCATGCAACGGCTCCAAGTCCACTCCATGCCTGTCGGCCGACATATTCGGTGACTGGCGTGAAGAGGTGATCCTCTGGGACCAGAACAATCCCTCCAAAATATATATCAACTCCACCGCTATCGCATCTGAACACAGGGTGCCATGCCTCATGCAGGACCACACCTACCGCATGGCAATATGCTGGCAGAACGTGGCCTACAATCAACCCCCTCATCTGGGTTACTACCTTCCCGACTACAAGACCAATGCCGGAGTAGATGATATCACAGCCGATTATCCTGTCAACGGTAACACTACAATCTACAGTGCCATATCGGGCATGAAAGTAAAAGAGCAGAGAGGAGATGTAATCTCCATAATGTCGGACCTCGCCCCCGGCATCTACATCGTTACCTACCCCGACGGCCACACCGAGAAAGTAGCCAAACACTGATACTTGTCACATAAGCAAGTTTAGGAACAATTCCTTAGCATAAGCTAATTTGAAATGCGTACTAAATAAAGAGTATATAGTATAGAATGTCAGCCGCGGGGCAATCGCTGTGTCACACACAGACTGATTGCCCCGCGGTAATTTTTTTCGGACACAGGAACGCAAACCACATATTGCGATACTGAATATTTACATGTTTTTTAGTGAATATGAACATAAAGTGTCTAACTTTGTGGAGTAATAATCAGCTAAGTGCTAAGCGATGTAAAGATTCATGTCTCGACAGCTATTATTCACATACCAAAAAATAAAATTGCTTGAAAACAGTAATAATAACCGATGAAAATAAAATATAGAGCAATTGTCATGTTGCTGTTAACCAGTTCCATTTTTCCTTATATATACGGCAAGGAAGTTGTTTTCCGGAATGACAGGTCCGGAAACCGGACAGAGAGACGATCAGTTTCCATTACGAAGCAACGAAGTGTTGGAATTATACCGGAAGATGAAAATACATATAAATGATGATATTGCGGTGTCAATAGGTCCAAATCCCACTACTGATGTCCTGTATATCAGGATTAAATCAAATGTTGAATACCGTGGACGTATCGTGTTGTACAATGAACAGGTGTCGATGCTCAGTAATTCATTCCTGAAATCCGAGATGCAGATAAATCTATCGAACAGGCCATCAGGAAACTACATACTGGCGATTGAGGGGAAAAATTTACACTATAGTAAAATCATCATAAAACGATGAAGCGGATTTTCCTCTTTATTGCGATTGTTTGGTTATTTATTCCACAGACCGTAGCTGCCCAAGAAGCTGCCGACTCAGAGGAATGGACCGATGAACAATGGAGTCATTATGTCGACTCGCTGATTTCAGCAGTTAGGACTCCAGTAATGACAGACAGTATTGATTGCTCATTAATTGATACCGACGAAGATACAGGTCCTCATCAGCCACTGTATATGCCCTCGAATACACCGCTATACAGAAAAAATAACTGATCGGTATGGTATAAATTTGAAAGATTCGTGGAATGTTTATCGTATGCCTCATCTCGGTAGCCACCCTCACAAATATCACGAGTGGATTCTTAAACAACTGGAGATTATAGATGGACGTGCAAATGGCGATATAAATAAGTTTATAAAATACTATAAATCGAATATTGTAAACCAAGTTTTAAATAATCCGGAAATGTTAGACGCCATATATTGGCGGTAATTGTAATAAATAATTTAGAACATGAAAAAATACTATCAAATTTTACCTGATGATAATAAGCGTATTGGTGTATTGATGAGTACACCCAATAGCTCTATTCCTAAAAGAGCCCTAATTGATTTAGACGAGAGACCAAAATATTCTAATCTTATTGAGCTGGAACTTAAAGATGGTGAATATGCTGATTTTATGTCTTCTGATTTCGCATTTCTTTTCAGTCAGGAATTAAAAGATTTTATAGAAACAAGAGTCTGTGACTCATCGCATTTTGAATTTATCCCCGTTGCAGTGAAAAGCCGTATATATGGTAATCGCACATACTATTTTGCCAATTTTAAAACAGACCTGAAAGTGGTGGATAAAGATAGATGCATCTATCAAGATGGCACTGATAATCTTATAATTACACGGTTGAATTACAATAAGGTTAAGCATTTAGATTTTTTTAGCACCTATGTGTGCATACCATTTGGAAAACATGTTTACGATGGTATAATATTATCTTCCAAATTTAAAAGAGAAATAAAAAAGGCCAAGCTTGATTCTGGAATCATTTTTTCTGAAATAAAGGCAATAGAGGACTCAGATAACATTGAGCCAAATGAATTGATTGGTGTCCTTCATGATTTACGTATGAAATTGTACGGTTGGTTGATGAGTCTTTCGAAAGAGATCACGCAACCTGAGACAGGCTTTCCTTACATACGATTTAAAAGGCATTTAAATGTCAGCTATGAATTTGATTTTTATACGTTACCTGAAATTCCGAATAATCAAGCAGAGTTGGATAGGTTGATTGCTTTGAACCGGTTCAGTCATATTTCCAAAATATCGATTCCATACACATTAGATATCTTGCCAAGTACTACAGAATTAGCAATTTTAGATACCGTCACACATATAAGTAATAGAATTTTGAAAAATTCAATATTCAACCGGGAAGGTTTCGTTGTATCTGGCGATTCGGGTGTTTTCATGCTGTTCAAAAATTAGAGTCAAACAACGATTTAACGTCAGTAACTGGTGTGATTTTATCATTGCGACAAGGAAGCCATAGAATTTCATGAGATTGCGGGCACATGGCAAAAAACTTGCCCAATTGTAGTTTTTGTGATTGCTGTTTTATAATTTTGCGGTGTCTAACATCATACGACCATGACACGCAAATATGATTATCTCGTGATAGGGTCGGGCATCGCCGGAATGAGCTTTGCCCTCAAGGTTGCCGGCAACGGCACGGTGGCCCTTGTGTGCAAGACCACACTCGACGAGGCCAATACCGCTCTTGCCCAGGGAGGTGTGGCATCGGTGACCAATCTTGAAGTTGACAACTTTGACAAGCACATCAAGGATACCATGATAGCCGGTGACTAGCTCAGCGATATCGACGCTGTGACAAAGGTGGTCACTGAAGCTCCGTCACAAATCAAACAGCTCATAGAGTGGGGCGTGAACTTCGATAAGAAGGAAGATGGCACCTTTGACCTCCACCGCGAGGGTGGACACTGCGAGTTCAGGATTCTTCACCACGCCGACAACACCGGCTATGAGATTCAGCAGAGTCTCATCAAGGCCGTGAAGTCCCACCCCGATATCGACATCTTTGAGAATCATTTCGCCATCGAGATCATCACCCAGCACCATCTGGGAAAGATCGTGACCCGGCGCACCCCCGACATCACATGCTACGGTGCCTACGTGCTCACGCCCCGGTGGCGAGGTCGACACCTTCCTCTCGCGCATCACACTGATGGCTACCGGAGGCGTGGGAGCCGTCTACCAGACCACCACCAATCCGCTCGTTGCCACCGGCGACGGCATAGCCATGGTCTACCGTGCCAAAGGCACCGTAAAGGACATGGAGTTCATACAGTTCCACCCCACGGCGCTGTTCCACCCTGGCGACCGTCCTTCGTTCCTTATCACCGAGGCGATGAGAGGTTATGGAGGTGTGCTGCGCAATCTCAAGGGTGAGGAATTCATGCACAAGTATGACCCCCGCCTGTCGCTTGCACCCCGCGACATAGTGGCCCGCGCCATTGACAGCGAGATGAAACAGTGGGGCGACGACCATGTATACCTTGATGTGACCCACAAAGACCCCGAGGAGACAAAACGCCATTTTCCGAATATCTACCGCAAATGTCTTGAACTGGGTATCGACATTACCAAGGATTATATACCTGTTGCCCCCGCCGCCCACTATCTGTGTGGAGGTATCAAGGTCGACATGAATGCCGAGTCGTCAATCAAGCGTCTCTATGCTGTGGGCGAATGCTCGTGCACCGGTCTGCACGGTGGCAACCGCCTGGCCTCCAACTCGCTCATCGAGGCTGTGGTCTATGCCGACGCCGCCGCACGCATGTGCTGGAACATGCTTCGCACTACGATCTCCGCGACGATGTCCCCGAGTGGAACGACGAGGGCACACGCCACCCGGAGGAGATGGTGCTCATAACCCAGAGCATCAAGGAGGTGAACCAGATAATGGGCACCTATGTGGGTATAGTGCGTAGCAATCTGCGTCTTGACCGCGCCTGGAACCGTCTCGACATACTCTATGAGGAGACCGAGCGGCTGTTCAAGTGCATCGAAGGCATCGCGCGAGATATGCGAGCTGCGCAACATCATCAACGTGGGATACCTGATCATGCGCCAGGCCAAGGAGCGCAAGGAAAGCCGCGGCCTGCATTACACCGTCGACTACCCACCCGTGAAACAGCGTGACTAAGCGACCACAAAATATATTGCCCCCTTGCATGCACCCGGGTGTCATGGAGGCCGGCTGTGATGAAGCCGGGCGTGGCTGTCTGGCCGGTCCGGTCTACGCCGCGGCTGTCATTCTGCCGCCCGACTACCGTAACCCCTTGCTCAACGACTCCAAGCAACTCACCGAGCGACAACGCTACAGTGTGCGTGAAGAAATCGAGCGCGATGCTGTGGCATGGGCTGTGGGAGTGGTCACTGCCGCCGAGATTGACGAGATGAACATTCTCAACGCCTCAATCCTCGCCATGCACCGGGCACTTGATTCCCTGTGCGTGACACCCGGTGAAATAATTGTCGACGGCAACCGTTTCAAACCATGGCGCCATGTGCCCTGGACCACCGTTGTAAAGGGCGACGGCCTGTTTGCCAACATAGCGGCGGCATCTATACTCGCCAAGACCTACCGTGACGATGAGATGTTGCGGTTGCACAGAGAGTTGCCCCAGTATCACTGGGACGAGAACAAAGGATATCCCACCAAAGCCCACCGCGAGGCCATCAGGCAGCATGGCCCCTCGCAATGGCATCGCATGACATTCCGCCTACTCGACACCCAGCTTACCCTCGACCTGTAAAACACAGAGGTATAACAATTCAACGGACTTTTGCGACTGCCTGTATAAACGGCTGGTAATCAACGTAGAAATGTTTTTCTTTAACATCAGCCGTAAGATAACCAAACGAACAGCCTCTTGCCATTGCGTCACCTCAAAAAAGGTGAGCGGGCGGCAAGAGGCTGTTAGCATTTGGTCGTCGATAGTATCGTTGCGGGCTATGGCAAGCGTCACTTCCAACGCTTCAGGGTTACGTCAATCTACCACGTCATGGAATTCATTATTCCGACCGTCGCCCCGGCGGCTATCTGATGCGACATCATAAAGTGTGTTTTTCAAGTTATATTTTACCTTTATAACACATGCGCTCACCCTCTTGTTCAAGGCCATTAGCGTTAAAAAAAGTACAAAAAGAACTCTATAATGCTATTTTTGTGGATTTTAGTGACACTTTTTTAGAAAAAGTTTGCGTGAATAAAAAAAAGTGCCTATATTTGCAGTCGCTTTTAGGGCCACCGCCGCTATTGCTATGGCCTTGAAGCAAAAAGGCCGGCCCATTCGTCTATCGGCTAGGACGCAAGATTTTCATTCTTGAAAGAGGAGTTCGATTCTCCTATGGGCTACAAATAAAAAAAAGAACAAACTTAGCTTTTTATTAATTTAGTAATGGCAAACCATAAATCATCAATTAAGAGAATTCGCCAAACCGAGGCACGTCGTCTCCGCAACCGTTATTACGAGAAGAGTGCCCGTACAGCAGTGCGTCGTCTTCGTCGCATGACCAACAAGGCCGAGGCCGAGGCTGCTCTGGTAAAAGTTACCGCCATGCTCGATAAGTTGGCTGCCAAAAAGACCATCTCTAAGAACAAGGCTTCCAACCTCAAGAGCAAGCTTACCATCTACGTAAACAAGCTGGCCTAAGTCGTCTGAAAAATATAACATCGGCTGTGATGACTCCTCGCCCCGAGGCTATGCATCATACCGAATGTTGAGTGTCGGCCCATTCGTCTATCGGCTAGGACGCAAGATTTTCATTCTTGAAAGAGGAGTTCGATTCTCCTATGGGCTACAAAATAGATTTGCCGGGTTACACAACCATGTAGCCCGGCAATCTTTTTTATACTTCAATTCTTTATAAGCGGTGGTTGGGAATATATTCCATTAATACATGGGTGTAAACGGTGCTACAGCTTTCAGGTAGGCATTGGCCTCTCCCACGATATCCGTTTCGCGTGCCGTGTCAAGCTTCATGACTGAGGCCCCGGGCTCAAAATTACATTTCGTAAGGTCTATATAGTAGATTCCATCATTGGTCACAATGTCGAAGTAGTAACGCAGATCGCGTATATTACAGAACGAGCGCCACTGGGTTGACGAGACATTTGGCTCGGAATCGACAGTATATAGATAGGGCACCGAGGCATTTTCAAGAATGGAACGTGCGATGGCCAGGCCTACGCGGGCATCGTTGGTCTTCTCAGTGTTGTGGATAAAGAAGTTGGCGCGTACAAAACGGTCGGGACTCTTGACTGTGCCGGGCAACATGTTGCCACCTCCTACACCTTCCCAATATTTATTGATGGCCTGCATCTGTGGGAAAGCGGGGTCGTTGGTGAGCACGGGATAATCACCTTCATATATGGCTACATTACCGTTGTCAAACTCCAGAATAGCTGTGCGGCCCTCAGCATCGGTAATGCCCCAGTGAAGTTGTGACACTGTGCCGCCGTCAAATGTAGCACCCGAGATGGTGAAATTCTGCTCCTTGAGCACCTTGACGACCTCGGGCGTCGTAGCATTCATATCGAGCAGCCAACCTACAAACATAGCCATCGACATAGCCGGACGATTGTCGGTGTTCTCGTTGACATAGACGGTACCCTTGCAGAAGAGGCCGTTCACCACGAGGCCTTTCTCGTTCATGCCCTCGGTGATACCGCCATCATAGCTCACGGCATAAACGGCGCCATATTTGGATGTCCATTTAACAGCGTTCGGTTTGTTGTCACCGAGCTTGGCTATGCCACGCGGATATACATATAGATTGGTAGGGATAGGTGTCTTCCAATCGAGCGACCTGCCCACGATTCTCAAAGGCTGCGTTCCCTCAGTCTCGGGTACGGGCCCCTGATATACAGCACGGGTGCAGGCATCGGCATCGTAGGTACCGAAAAAATAGGCTGCGGCAACTATTGCAGCGACGCCAAGAATTCTGTGTAACTTCATAGTGAAATATTTTTGACAAATTCATCAGGAATCCTGAATCGAATCCCTCTATGAATCAAAACCATCTGTGCCGTAAAAAAGTTCACACCGGTAGCGTATGGAATGAGCCCGGAAGTTGAATAGTCACTGACGGGTGAGCATTGCAAAATTTAAATAAAAAGGTTAAATTTGCATGGTTGGTCGACTGATATCCGGTAATTATTCTTTCCTCAAGTATTGAAACCAACTCCGGGAACATCAAATTTTCAATAGTACAAACTAATTTCCATAACCTAACATGAAAATCTTATCAGTGATTATTTCGATGCTTACTGCATTGGTCCTGACATTACCGGCAACGGCAGCCACAAAAAGCTACTCAGCAACGTCGCCCGATGGCAAGCTGAAAGTCGATGCAACTTCCACCGACTCCCTGAGATTCCGGATCTTTACACCGGCAGGCGACACCATCAACGTATGCGCTGCCCTGAAGCTTGAGAATACCACGCTTGGTATGGGCGACAAGGTGAAGAAGGTCAAGAGGTCGACTGTCGACCGCCAGTTACAGCCTGTCGTGCCGGTCAAAAGAGCCGACATACGTGACCATTACAACTCAATGACTTTGTGTTTCGGTCGTTACGATGTGGAGTTCAGGCTGTTTGACAATGGTGTCGCATATCGCTTCATAACCCGACTACCCGACTCGGTAAACGTAATGTCGGAAGATTTCATGGTAGATATGCCCCTGAATACCATGGCCCACTTACAGCAGCCCCGGGGATTCAAAACCTCATCAGAGGAGCCCTATACCCACAAGGCCCTCAATCAGTGGGACAGCAATGATAAAATGGCAATTCTCCCCTCCCTGTTCCAATTGCCTGGAGGGGAGTGGATGCTTGTTTCCGAAAGTGACCTTATAGATTATCCCGGCATGTTCCTGCAAGGAACCGCCAAGGGTTTCACATCAGTCTTCCCACGGCTTCCCCTCAGCTTCGGTCCCGATGGCGACCGTAGCGTGAAGATTGTCGAGGAAGCTCCCTGGATGGCCCATACCAGCGGCACTCGCACATTCCCCTGGCGATACATGGCGTTTGGAACACCGGCCGATATTGCAACGCAAACCCTCACAACCCAGTTGAGTTCTCCGCTTGAAATCGATGACCCCTCGTGGATACGTCCCGGAAAGGCCGCCTGGGAATGGTGGAACGGAGCCTCGGTCTATGGCCCCGATGTTGACTTTGAATCGGGCTTCAATCTCCCCACATATAAATATTTCATAGACTTTGCCTCGCGCCATGGCATTGAGTACATTGTGCTCGATGAGGGTTGGGCCAAATCCACACTCGACCCCTACACACCCAATCCTACAGTTGATGTCAAGGAATTGATACGCTATGGCAACGAACGTGGCGTGGGGATATTTTTATGGCTCACGTGGCTCACGGTTGAGAATAATTTCGACCTGTTCAAGACCCTTTCCGACTGGGGAGTCAAAGGACTGAAAATCGACTTCATGGACCGTGGTGACCAGTGGATGAACAATTATCTGGAGCGTGTGGCCAAAGAGGCTGCCAAGAATAAACTGCTTGTCGATTTTCACGGTGCACACAAGCCTTCGGGTCTTGACATTCGCTACCCCAACGTTTTGTCCTACGAGGGAGTGAGAGGAATGGAGAATATGGGCCACACCAACCCCAACAATTCCCTTTGGCTACCTTTCATGCGCAATGCAGTAGGTCCAATGGACTATACTCCCGGAGCGATGATAAGCATGCAGCCCGAGGCTTATGGAACCGACCGTCCCAATTCATCGTCAATCGGTACACGTGCTTACCAGATGGCCCTGTTCACCGTATTTGAGAGCGGCCTGCAGATGACAGCCGACAGCCCTACCATGTATTACCGTAATCCCGAGTGTGCACGCTTTATCGCGGCAGTGCCTACAGTGTGGGATGAGACGATTGTTCTTTCAGCCGATCCAGGGAGCGTATATGCGGTGGCCAAGCGCAAAGGCCAGGACTGGTATGTGGCGGCTATCGCAGCCGATGGACCACGTTGGCGCGACCTATCGATTAATCTTGATTTTCTAAATCCCGGCGCACAATACGAGATAGAGTGGTTCGAGGATGGAATCAACGCGCCACGTCAGGCAATGGATTACCGCCAGATAAAAGGTGAAGTCAATTCAACTGATAAAATTGAAGCGAAACTTGCCCGGAACGGCGGCTGGACCGGAGTGCTACGCCCGCTGTCCAAATAGACACTTGGACCATAAAGAGACTGATGCAAAAAGAACTGACTGCTAATAAGAGCCCATTCCTTATCGAATGGGCTCTAACTATTTGCGGTCGGTTTATCTTTTGCAAGAAACGAACCCAATCCTCCTCTTCATTGCTTTTTACAAACTCCTTGAAAGCCTTATTAAATGAGGCAGGTACCCGGATTATAAAGTTTACTTTTTTGCTGCGCAAGCAATTTGAACATCGCGAGGGTGAGATAGCCTTGGTCAAGGATATTGAGGGAATTCCTTATCGAATGGGTTCTTAATTTCAGAGCATTGTGCCGGGTGGCTTGCGGTACCGATTGGGTTCCTGTTGTTTTTTTCGGTGGTGGTTGGTAACTTATTTTTTTGTTGTTTGTTTTATTTGTGGTATGGTGGTGATGTTGGTTAAATGTACAACAAAAAGGACTTTTAATGGTCGGTTTGGGAAATGTTTTTGTTGATGATTTGAATTAATGATTAATTTTGTGCCCTATGAACAAGATTTATGCTACAATAGGTTGCCTCTTTCTTTCCGTGGCCTCGGTAGCCGCGCAAAAGACAGTGCCTATATCATATGGCGATATGAACCGCTGGGAGGTGCGTAACATTCCTGAGAGCGGGATTATAGGCGGAAATACGAAAACGCTCTATGAGATAGCTCCCAACGATAGTGTCGATGGAAATATAGTATACAAGAATAAAGGTGGTTCCCCATGGGCTACTTCCAATGTCCTGGCTCATGTAAAGGGTATCACCAAGGGCTCCAATGCTGTATTTCCCGATAACCGCGCTGCCGGTGACCGTTCCTGCAAGCTCTCTACAATCATAGAGCGCGTGAAGGTGATAGGTCTCATCAATATCGATGTCCTTGTGGGAGGCTCCATATTTCTGGGGCAGATGATTGAACCGATAAAGTCGACCGACAATCCCTATGCCAATATGGTTATGGGCGTTCCGTTCACGTCGCGCCCTGTGGCTTTGCAATATGACTATAAGGTGTATATGCCCGATACCGATACCCGCACCTATTCGAGCGGGTTCGGTCGCAAGAAGACGCTTCCGGGTCGTGATAATGCCGAGGTGTACATTATTCTGCAACGTCGCTGGGAGGACGCCAATGGAAATCTTTATGCCAAGCGGGTGGGGACAGGCCGTGAGCGTTTCGATGCATCGACCGATGGTTGGGTCAACGGTCATCGGCTCGAGGTGAAATATGGCGATATCACCGGTACCCCCGGCTACAAGGAGTGGATGGGTCTCATCCCTGAAGATAAGTGTTACTATGCCCGCAACAGCAAGGGAAAGATGGTTCCCGTGCATGAGGTGGGGTGGGACAGTGCCGACTCCACACCTACCCATTTGCTCGTGATGGCTTCTGCCGCCTCTGGTACCGCCTATATAGGTACTCCGGGACTAACACTGTGGGTCGACAACTTTGCCCTCGTTTATTGACGCTCTTTTTCCTTCTCACGCTCAATGATATCGGTGATGACGAGCGAGGCTAAGGTGAAGCCTGCCGTGCCGGTCACCTGAAGGAGCGACCCGAGGCCTCCACCTTCACACATGTAGTGAGGCTCATCGCTGTAGACACATTTGAATTTGCGTCCCGGCATGTGGCCCGAGCGTTTGAACCGTTGTCTCAGAGAGCGTGCCAAGGGGCATCCCTGCACTTTCCAGAATTCGGCTACCTGTACCCGGGTGGGGTCGACTTTAAGGGCAGCTCCCATGGAGGAGAAGAGTTTCACGCCTTTGAGGCGCGTCACGTTGAGAATGAGGTGGGCTTTGCAATCGAGCGAGTCGATTGCATCAATCACGTAGTCATAGTCGGGGAGATTGAATTCACCGGCAGTAAGTTCTGTGTACAATCTTGGAATGGCAGTGATTTGAGCATCGGGGTTGACCAGGAGCAGTTGTCTCTTGAGGGCGTCGACCTTGAGTTCGCCTACGGTATTGACCGTGGCGGGGCGCTGGCGGTTGATGTTGCTCGGTGCCACGCTGTCACCGTCGACGATAGTGAGGTAGGTGAGACCGGTGCGCACCAGTGCCTCGGCGGCCCAGGAGCCTACACCACCCACTCCGAATATTATCACCCGGGTCTGTGACAGGCGTTCCATCACTTTGTCGCCTAACAGCAGCCGTGACCGTGAGAGGCGCTCGTCAGAATTCATAGCCTGCCTCCCGGGTGAGCTGTCGGTCATCATCGATTTTTGACCCTACCGTTGTGAGCAGGTCTCCGACGATGCCTCCGTTGATACCCATCTTCATAGCACGCAACTGTGTGTCGCGGGACAGTCGGTTGCGTCCACCGGCAAACCGTATCTGTGCCCTGGGGTGTATGAAGCGCATTATCGCTATTGTTGACAATATGTCATCGTCGCTCAGGGGAGCGGCGTTTTCGAGTGGTGTCCCAGGTATGGGGCACAGAATGTTGACAGGAATCGATACCGGTTTTATCTCACGCAGTTTCAGCGCAAATTCACACCGTTGCTCCATTGTCTCGCCCATGCCGATGATTCCGCCCGAGCATACTTCCATGCCTGTCTCGCGGGCTATGTTGATTGTGTTGATCTTGTCGTCGATGGTGTGGGTGGTGCACAGCGTGCCGAAGTGGCTCGGCGCTGTCTCGAGGTTGCAATGATAGCGGCGCACACCGGCGTCCCATAGTTGCTGCATCTCGGTGCGGCCAAGTAGTCCGAGCGATGCACAGGTGGAGATGCCCACCTCATCTTTCACACGCTTGAGCAAACGGCATATGCTGTCGAGGGCCTCTCCCTTGACCGACCGGCCGCTGGCTACGAGCGAGAAGCGTTTGATTCCTTTGCTATGGTTGTAGCGGGCCTCGGTCATGCAGGCTTCCTCGTCGACTATTTCGTAGGTGTTGCAACCGGTGTTGTAATGGGCCGACTGGGCGCACCACTTGCAGTTCTCGCTGCAACGTCCCGAGCGGGCATTGACTATGGAGCATGAGTCAAAGCATGGAGGACACATGGCGTGAGTAATCTCTGTGGCGGCCGCATACAGCTCCGGCTCACCGGCGTGGCGGCACAGCTCCATAGCTTGGGCGACAGTGATTTCACCGCCGCCCAGTACTATATCCTTATTTAGGTCGATTGTCGATTTCATGACGCAAAAATACTGAATTTTTGCGATAAATTATCCCTTGGAGAATTTTTTATGGAATGGGGAGCTTCACGGGGTCACCGATGCCCGAGCGATTGGCCGGGTCATAGACGGCTACTCCTACCATCGAATCGGCGCAGCCGTAGTATAGGAACCACTTACCCTTATGGAATACGAGGCCCTCGATGAACACAGTGCCGGCTGCATATTGTCCTGTCTTCTCAAAATCGGCCATGGGGCGGAAGAAAGGCTTGTCGAGACGATCCTTGACCAGGAGCGGATTGTTGTTGTCAAATAGAATCTGACCGGCGGCATAGGTATTGGCCGGATAGTCAGAGTCGGCATTGTTGCCGCGACCATTCTTGCCGTTGTAGAAAAGGATTATGCCATCGTCGGTCTTCACGGCAGGAGGACCACACTCTGTGAGCAGGCTGTCGAAATATCCCTTGCGGGGCTTCACGAGATAGATGAGGTTTTGGTTCTCATCGACATATGGTGTCCATGTCACCAGGTCGTCGGAGGTAGCGGCGCATACCCAAGCCTCGCCCCAGTACATGAGATACTGTTTCTTACCGTTGATATCGACCTTTGCAGCCTGTTGGCGGCCGTCGACAACCTCGGTGACGATAGAGCCAGACTTGCAGGCGAGATCCTTATATTTACCACCAAGGGTATTAAGGAATGCCGGGCCATGCTTGGTCCAGTTCTTGAGGTCATAGGATGTGGCTATGGACAGTCGTGCCACATTGTTGTTCCACGAGGTATAAGTCATCACATACATGGTCTTGCCGTTGATGTCAGCGGCAACAACTCGTGGATCCTCACACCCGCCTTTCCATTCATAAGTTTTTGAAAGGTCAGAGCCATCGGGATACATTACAGGCTTTGTGGCACGGAAATCAATATGGATACCATCGGCTGTCTCGGCCAGTCCTATTCGGGATGTGCGACCGCCTATACCTGCATTAGGGTCATCCTCAGCTCGATAAAGAATGTAGATTTTGCCATCCTTTTCCACTGCTGCAGGATTGAATGTGTCGGCAAACTCCCACTTCACTTCTGTTCCCCTCATCGGGCAATCAAATGTGGTCGTTTGATTGGGAGTGATGAGCGGATTCACACCTTCGGGACGCTCAAATCCACCGAAAGCCCAGTCTGGGAGCCGGTTACCATCGTCGGCATGAGCTGAAAGTCCAATTAGGGCGAGTCCTAACGTCCATAATAAGTTTTTTTTCATGATTGCTTATGATATTGATGAGTTCATTTAATCACATCTCAGAACCGGGAATTGAGTCACACGAAGAGTGGTACAGCCATATGGCACCAGGGTGACTTCCTGATAGGGTAGGCGGCTTTCTGTGTGCTCGTTGGGCAGCGGACCGGCCATTTCATTGTAAAGTCCCCATTCCTTGACGGGACGCATGCGTGTCTTTATGCTTATGGGGCATGATTCAAGATTCCAGAAGAAGTTGTTCTTAAGGCGTGTGCTGTCACATTCCACAATAAATGTTTCCTCCAGTCGGTCAAGGCTGGGGCGTGTTATGCCAAAGTTCCATGGCGAGTCGGAAGTTACCTCATAGAAGACTTTGCCAAATTGCTCGGCCTCGTCACCTTCAAGTTCCCGGCGAGTCCAGTTTTCATTCATCTTCAGGGCGTATACCAACGGGCCACGTTCTATGGCTACCGAGTGTTCAAGCCATCGCGAGGTTCTCAGGCTCATGGGGAGCGTAAGAGTAATTGTATCCCCTTTTTTCCATTTACGGTCAATGATTGCGACACCATCGTTGTTGGCGATGGAATACTCGGCATTACGGCCGTTGACTTTAATGTCAAACTTGTCATTGCACCATGCGGGAATGCGTAGATAAAGCGGGAATTCAACCTGGCGCTTGGCGTCAATTTCAAAGGTTATGGTTTCTTCCATGGGATAGGCCGTGGTTTCACGTATTGTTACTTCGGTGGCGTTGGCACCCACTTTGGCTGTAACTTCCGAAGGTGAGTATACCAAGGCTGCAAGTCCGTTGTCAGCGGTAGCATACCACAGGCTGCCTGTGAATTTAGGCCATCCTTGGTGCATGTTGGAGTAGCAACATGGAAAGCCGGAGAGTGTACCGAACACTATGTCAGTGTGTCCATGGGAATAATCTTCATAGAAGTTGTGGTGATGGCGGGTAACCATCACTTGATTGGCCTGCTGGAAATACTGTTTGTAACGGAAATCATCGGTAACCTGGGCCGGAAGCGCGTTGAACGCAACCTTTTCCAGATGATCGGCAAACGACATGTCGCCTGTTATTTCCAGCATGTTTTCAAGCGAGAACATCATCTCCACGGTTGAGCATAATTCCGAGCCCTGTGTTGGGCTGTTGCCGTGCAAGCCCTCGTCGCCACCATACATGCCTTGGGCTTGTCCGTGGTAACGACTGATATCCCGGAGCCCTTTTTTCACTGCGGCCACATGGTCACGGTTGCCCGACTGCTGGAAATAGACCACCGGTTCTTTCAGACCCTGTGCCAGGTTGACACAATGGATTGAATTGTAGCGTTGCAGAGCGTTAGTATTCATAAACATATTTGTAAAATCAAAGCCCTGTTTATGAATCAATTCACCCAATTCAAGAAGATAAGGTTCCCCGATTATATTATATAACCAATGAACAATTTGCATATTGTCGGCTCCACGATACTCGGCCCAGAAAGTCCAGTTTCCCAGCGGTTTCTGTGGCAGCGTGGCAAGTTGGTAGCGGAAATACCGGTCCATGAAATCAATTACACGCTGATCCTCGGTGGCCGAATAGTATTGTTGCAGAATCTTCAGCATCACCATGCGTGGCCACCAGTCGAGGGAGTTGTCGCGCTGTATGCCTCTCTCTCTGGTCCATAGTCGATATGAGGTCCGAAATTGCCATCTTCCCTCTGGCTGTTCAATGCCCATTCAACCCAGGGCTGAACTTTGGCTTTAAGTTCGTTGTCGTCAAGAAGATAGGCGAGCGGCAGCAAGCCGTCAATCCAGTAGGGGCCACGTTCCCACTGGTCGCCATCGCCTCCGAGCCAGCCATTGCGCTCGCCCATCACCTGTGGATACAATGTGTCCATGTGGCCGGTAGCTCCCTCTTTTTGACGCACAAGCATTTCCTGAAGCCATCCCTTGGCTTTCACGGCACCGAGCGGCAACCTCATGTATCTTTTCTCAATTAACGGTGAACGGTTGTTGGTGTAATGACTATTGGCAATTCCCGATATGGATGTACACATCAGTAGGATAAGTAGAGATATGACTGTTTTGCTCATTGTTGATAAATGTTGACGGTATTGCTGGGTTTATGATACCCCGGGAAAATATGGCCCCGGGGTATCATGATTGGAAATATATCAATTATGGTTGCCTGACATGGTGAACTTCAGTTCTCCTCCGTTCATGATGTCGGCATAGGTGACATACGACTTGTCGTAGGGCTGTCCGTTTAGGGTCACCCCTGCGATGTATTTATTGTCGTCCGAGTTATTCTCTGCCACGATCCTGAACGTACCACCCGGAACGGTGATATCCACCTCGTCAAATATGGGCGAGGCAAACCAGTAGCGGCCGCTTCCCGGCTCCACCTCATAAAGGCCCATGGCTGTGAGAATATACCAGGCCGACATCTGCCCGACATCCTCATTACCCGACAGGCCGTCTCTCTCAGTAGAATACATGCTGTCAAGAATATAACGGGCAAGATCGCTGGTCTTCTCGGGCTGTCCGAGCATGGTATAAAGGAAAATGGTGTGATGGCCCGGTTCATTGCCATGGGCATACTGACCTATGAGACCCGATACATCGGCCGAGACATTCTCACCCTCAAGTTTTGAATCGATTATGAAAAGAGAGTCAAGTTTCTCAGCCATCTTTTCCTTGGAGCCGAAGAGCTCGACGAGTCCATCGACATCATGGGGTGCCAGCCATATGTATTGCCAGGCGTTGCCCTCGCAATAGTCATTGGCGCGGTGGGAGGTGTCAAACTCATTGAAGGGCTCACGCCAGTTGCCGTTACTGTCTTTACCGCGCATAAACCCTACCGATGGATCGAAATAATTACGATATGATTTGCTTCGGTTCAAGAAATAGTTATAGTTGGCGGTATCACCCATGCAGAGTGCAGCCTGTGCCACAGCCCAGTCATCAAGGGCATATTCCATGTCATAGGCCACCGATTCATGGTGTTTGTCAAACGGTATGTAACCATATTCCATGCGGGCACCGTTACCTCTTCCGGGATTCATGGCGGTAGTCAACAGTGCCTTGTAGGCACGTTGCTTGTCAACACCGGGAATATCCTTGACGATGGCATCGGCAACGACGGGAAGTCCCGAGTTACCCACCATGCAGTCGGTCTCGCAACCCCACAGGTGCCACACGGGAAGGCGACCCTGGGCATCACAGATATCGGCCATGCTGTTGATCATCTCGGCATATCGCTCAGGTTGAATAATACTCAACAACGGCATTTCAGCACGATATGTATCCCACAGTGAATAGGTAGTATAGCTCTTATAGGGCAAACCTCTTACAATGCTGTCGTTGGCGGCACGGGTATCGTTGTTGACATCACAGAACTCTGACGGCGCGATCATAGCATGATACATAGCTGTATAGAAAATCTTCTTCTGATCCTCTGTACCACCTTTAACCTGGATTTTTGCCAACTCCTGGTTCCAAAGGTCCTCAGCTTTCTGAGCGGTCTTATCAAATTTCCAGCCGGGAAGTTCCGATTTCAAGTTGGCCAAAGCACCTTCTTCCGATACCGGTGAGATTGCAACTTTCACAAGAATCTGTTCGCCGGCTTTGGTATCGAAATCGGCTCGACCGTAACTGTTGTTCTCTCCTAACCTTTCAAATTTTGTGAATGGCTTGGAAAAGTCAATTGCAAAATACAGCTTCTGATTGTTGGCCCATCCCTGTGAATGGCGGTGGCCAATGATGCGCGTGTCGCTTACCTTCTCCATTGTGATGTCACCGGGACGGTAACCGCCACCTTCATGAAGGTCGAGCACGATGGCCGATTCTTTGCTCTCAGGGAATGTGAAGCGGTAAAAGCCTACTCTTGAAGTGGCTGTCATCTCGGCAAGTATGTCATAGCGCACAAGAGGCACGCTGTAGTAGCCGGGCTTGGCAATCTCCTTGCTTCGGTCGGCATGTGACCATAGCCCTGACCCGATGGAATCCACGCGGCCGCGGTCGTAGGTCAAGTCAGTGCCAACCACAGGCATGATATTCAGGTCGAGCAGGTCGCCACAGCCGGTGCCTGAGAGGTGGGTCTGCGAGAATCCTATCACTGTAGAGTCGCTTTCATGGTAGCCTGAACACCAGTCCCAGCCTTGTGTGACGCTTGTGGGGCCGGCCTGAAGGAGACCAAATGGTACATTGGCTCCTACAAACACGTGTCCATGGCCTCCTGAACCTATGAGAGGGTCGACATAGTCAGTGAGTTTCTGAGTGCCTGCTCCCGATGTACAACCTACTGTGAGCAGCGTGGGAAGCAATGCACATGCTGTATAAATGGAAAGTTTTTTCATCTTGGGTTTTTATGATTTCGTGCAGTTGTAAGCCGCTTGTTTTATAAATTGACAAGTACTTTTACGGGGAAATGGTCGGAGGGGACACGGGTCTTTACGACACCGTTGTCGATAGTGCGGTATGTGTCGGTGAGCACTCCATATTTCTCGACAGTCACTTCGGGAGTGACGAATACATGGTCTATACGGCTCTCGGTGAATCCGTCATATTGATAGTCGTTGTAAGTACCGTTGGGTGCATAACGGAATTCGGTAATCTCATATGAGTCTCTGAATTTGCCGTCGGAAGTGATTGTGGCATAGCATTCGCCTGTCTGGTCAACGTTGAAATCACCGGTAAGGAATGCCGGGAGTCCTTTCCCGAGTTTGTCAGTCATCTTTTTTACAAGGTTTCCGCTCTCAATCCTTGCCTTGACACCTACATGATCCATGTGGAGATTAAAGAACAGGAATTCTTTTCCCGAAGGGATATGTTTAAAGTGAGCCCATGTGCATATGCGGGGAAGCACAGCGTCCCAACCTTTCGACGGCTTATCGGGAGTTTCCGATAGCCAGAAATCACCATGATCGATAACTTTAAACAAGTCATTGCGATAGAATATAGCCGAGTGTTCTCCCTTGTCGACACCATCTTCACGCCCTACACCGATGTGGTTGTAACCGGGAAGTCGTGACTGGAGGTCGTCGAGTTGGTTCTTGAATCCCTCCTGTGTGCCGAAGATGTCAAAGCCGTGAAATTTGATGATATTGGCTATCTGAGGTACACGACGGGTCCAGCCATTGCCTTTGGCTGAATCGGAATTGTTCTGCTGGCGCAGGTTGTAGGTGGCTACATTGAAGCTTGCCTCACCCTCGGCTGCGCATGTGAGCGGCAATATAAACAACATGGCAATCAATGCCGGAAATATCTTTATTCTCATTGCTGAATTTTTGATTGGTGTTTCTCAAGTAGTAACCTGTGAAACAAATAGTGTGGTATTATTGGTGTGGGATGATTAAGGGAAAAGGGTGTTTAATAAATCATGCAGCTTGGTTGTTGACATTCATTATTAAGCACCCTATTGACTATTGACGCGTGTTTTGTATTGTCAATAGAACCTATCGGTCAATTTTATTCAGACAGGTCTTATTTCGACAAACCAAATTCATAAACACGTGTTGCCATTGAATTGGCTTCCTGACCGGGTTGAACGATAAGAAGTCTCACATAGCGTGCGCTGACGGGGGCTTTCAGTGTCTTCTCAACAATGTTCTTCTTGTTGCCGGTGATGAAGTCAACGGTTTTCCATTCCTCGGTGGGTGTGTTGCGGCACTGAAGGAGACAAGAAGAAGTGATGTATGATTTAGACTCTGAGCCGGCGTTAACTATGCGCCATGAGCTGAACTCGGTGGGTTGTCCAAGATCAAAGTCAACATATGCAGGAATACCCTTGGTGTCACACCACTTGGTTTCCATGTCACCATCGACCATGAATTCAGGTTTTTCTTTATCATTGGCAAAGCCCGACCATCCAACAATCTGATTCTTATTGAGAATATTATCAAATTTGGTATCGGCAGCGACAGGTGAAGTTGCGCCGGTAGTGATGGCTGTGCGGAACAGGGGCGCTGGCAGGAGTAGCTGCGGGACCCTCATTTACAGCCGATGCGGCAAACAATACAATCTCGGGCTTGTTGGGAAGAACGACCTCGGTAGTTCCGGGAACGATGTCAACAGGAATTGCATACATATAGGTGAACTCATAGTAGCAGTCGCCGTCGCTGTCATGACGGTGTGTGCCTACATGGGCAATCTCAGCATCGGTAAGGTAGCCGGTGGTGTGGCCATCGTGACCCCATTGACCTATGAAACCTGTGTAAGAGGGAACAGAGATAGCGGTCTCCGACTTGCCGGCCTTGACGGTTCCTTCTACAGGAGCTCCATCGGTAGCGGCTGCGGCAAGAAGGTATACACGGTTATAATTGTTACCGGCAGGAAGTTGCAATGTATCACCTTCACACTTCATGGCATTAATGGTGGCTTTATTCTCTAACGAGAAAGTTACATTGCCCGATTTAACAGTGGCAGGAGTGATTTCGGCTGCATAAGAATAACCATCGTGGAAATCGCCCTGGTTGGTAAATCCGTTCCAAGTCATCGCTTTCTTGTCATAGCTGAGAGGAATCTTATATGATTCGGTAGCGGCCATCGGTTTCGGCCAAACGAACTTTGTAAGTGCTCAGGCCATTAGCCTTGGCATCAACATTCAGTTTCTTGCCCGAGAACGAAGCCGGAGCAATAGTTTTCTCAGTACCGTCGGCTTTCACTGCCGAGATAATCTCTGAATCAAATGTTACGGCACCATTACCACCTTTACCGGTGAGATCATATACGCGTACTACATACTCGTCAGAGCCTTCAGCTTTCTTCAGAGCCTTCATTGCGAGATCCTTTGTATCGATTGAAGCAAGGCTATACTCCTTGCCGAGTGTTCCCTTGTGGGGGGTGGTGACGAAGGGTTTGATGCGCTGGTTGAGACGGCTTGCCTCGCGGCTTGCCTGAGCCTGGTTCAGCTCTCCTGCATGACCTGTGAGGCTGTAGGTGAACTCGTGGTGGCCGAGGTCCTGGTGGTCCTGGTAGGCATATCCGTTCTTGGTCTTGGGGGTGTGGAGGAGGGTGAGACGTATTGTGTTATTGTCGGGCTTGTCCCAGCCATATTTTGAATCGTTCATGACGGTGAGACCGTATGAGCCTGAAGCATCGGTGAGGTCGGTCCACTGATGAGAGGGAACCTCATATGCCTGGGGTATGTTGTTGCCGCGCTGGATAGTGCCGAGACCAAGGTCGTAGGTAGCTTTCTCATTATCGATGGCAAGAGGGAATTCGGCTTTGAGCAGCGAGTTGAGCGACTGCCAGTTGATATCGTTGTCGAAGTCGATGCGGTCGGCCAGAGAGCCTTCATACAGGCGTATGAGCTGAGTGAACTTGCTGTCACCGTGTGTTTTGTTCACACGAATTGTTTTTCTCAAAGCTCCATCCTCAACGAGAGCAACCTCAACATTTTCAGTGATCGATTCGGGTTCGCGGTCAACAGTCTCTTTAATGATCTCCCATGCGGGCCAGGGGAATGACTCGTTTTGAGTGAACATTGCAAGACGTATTGCACGTCCGTTCTTGACAAGTTCCTTACCGGCAGCTTTGTCGTAGAGCGATGTGATGTCACCGTTCTTGTCAAACTTGAGTGAATAGCGCGAGTTCTCAATTGCATTGGCTTTAGTTGCAGCCATGCTCTTGCCTGCACCCGATACCTTTACGCCATATACGGCAAAACCGTTGGCAGGAACGGTAACCTGAGCTATAACGGTAGCATTGCCATCAGCATATCCTACCACCTGTGCTTTCACGCTCTTACCGTCGGGACCGGTAACCGAGACATTGCCGGGCATGCGGTTATAGGGGAGACTGATTTCCACAAGGTCAGTAACCTCAGTATCAGCGGGGTTGTACATTACTACAGGAGTACCCTTGGTACGGGTATCCATCAAGCCTGCTACAGCCGATACAGAATTGGTAAGCGAAGAAGAGAAATCCTTGAGCGAAAGCAACTCGTCATTCCATGAGAATTCATAGGCACGGGGAATACTGGTGCCGGTGAGGTCATCGTGGAACTGGTGCCAGATGAAACGTTTCCATGCATTGGAAAGTTTCTGTGAGGGATACTCGGCAACACCGAGTAATTCAGCTGCAACGGCAGCACGCTCGGCAGCATCGCCCAATTGTTCATTCTGACGGTTATACAATTTCATTGCAGCCTGTGATGTATAGCAACCGGTGCCATGCACGTCCATCAACAGTTCGCCGTTAAATTCGGGAAGTTCGGGATGAGACTCGTAGGGAAGATAATCCTTGAAAATCTGATCAGAAGTAGCGCTTATAATTTTCAAGGAGCCGTCACCACCCTTGAGGGCGTTTTCGACCGACTCGACCGATGCGATATTTGGTGCTCCACCTATATCACCTGTTCCATAATAACGGGCGATGCTATTGGTAGCGCTCTGCTCGGCATGTCTAAGCAGGTCTTTATTGGCAGTGAGGTCCTGGTTGTCAAATTTCTCTCCATAACCCCAGCCGTGGTACATCATGATCTGAGAACCATCGACACCTTTCCACAGACCCACAGTGAAGGGGTATTTCTTGTTGTCTTCATAGAAGGGGTTGTTACGCCAGCCGAGTTTCTGCGAAGAGAAACCGATAAGGCCGCAGTGAGAGGCTACTGTGGGCAGGGTGTAGGGGAAGCCAAAGCAGTCGGGAAGGAAGATATCGGTGCTTTCAGTGCCGAATTCATTGCGATAATACTCCTGTCCGAGCATTATGTTTCTTATGGCCGATTCAACCGAGGGCACAACAGCGTCGGTTGCATCCCAGCTTGCACCTGAAATGTGCCAGCGGCCTTCTTTGATATATTTCTTCATCAATTCATACTCGCGTGGATAATACTCTTTCATCCAGTCATATTTCACTGCACCTTCAAAGTTGAAGACATATTCTGGATAATTTTCGAGCAACCACAGGTTCTGGTTGAGGGTATTCCATACATACTCTTTGATGGTTGTCTGGATATCCCAGTTCCACTGGGTATCGAGGTGAGCATCACAGACCATGTAGGCCGTGGGGGTAGGTCCGGTAGGTTTAGCCGTTTCTTGGGCTCCGACCGAAGCTGCCGACATCATTGCCACACATAATGCGGCTAAAGCGTTAAGACGTGACATGGTGATTGATTTATGTTTTAAAATATATAGAATATTGGAAACTTCTTATGAATTGTGTGACATCGACGGTGGTACCGCCTCTTCGCTTACAGCGCGGTTGAGATTGGGTGTCGGGCTCATGACAAAATGGAGTTTTGCACCATTGCGCAGGTCATCGTAGGTGATGTACGACTTATCCCAAGGCTCGCCGTTGAGGTAAAGCTGTTCGACATATAGATTTTCGGGGCTCCAATTGTCGGTTGTGACCTCGACCTTCTTGCCGTTGCTCATGGTCATAGTCACACGGGCGAGCGCAGGCGAACCTATATTATAGATGTTGCTTGATGGTGCTGTGGGATAGAAGCCCATGCAGTTAAATATGTACCAGGCCGACATCTGGCCGCAGTCATCATTTCCGCTGAGTGCATCGGGGGTGTTGCCATAGAATCGGTCGACCACTTCCCTCACACGCTCCTGGCATTTCCATGGCTGCTGCAGATAGTTGTATAGGTAGGCTACCTGGTGGCAGGGCTCGTTGCCATGCCAGTAGGCTCCGATGCGTCCCCATATGTCATGAGCGCCGGGAATATCCTCTGGCAGTTCGGTTGTGAACAGTGAGTCCAGGCGCTCTGTGTAACGCTCCCGACCCACAAGGTCGATGTGACCTGCTACGTCGTGTGGTACATACCAGGTGTATTGCACCGTGAATCCCTCGGTGATATCGCCCCAACCGTTGACCGAGCCGGGGCCCTCATAGGCTACGGGGGTGAACGGTGTGCGCCAGTTGCCTTCACTGTCGCGGCCTCTCATGTAGCCTGTCACGGTGTCAAGAATCGATTGGTAGGAGAGGGCGCGTTTTAGGAATTCCTGCTCCTCTTCTTTCTTTCCAAGCTTTCGGGCTGCCTGGGCTATGCAGTAGTCGTCAAACGCATACTCGAGAGTCTTGGATACTGATTCTTTCTCTTTATCAAAGGGTACATAGCCATTGGCGATATAGTCGGGCAGACAGTCATAGTTGGGATTCCTGGCTGTGGTGACCATAGCCTCAAAGGCTCTTTCCTTGTCAAAACCGGGGATATCCTTGACAATCATATCGGCAAGGACGGCAGCTCCATGATATCCGATCATACACCAGGTCTCGTTGCCATAGAATGACCATATGGGTAGCATATGCTCGACGCTCTGGTCATAGTGGGCGAGCATGGAATTGGCAATGTCGGCCTGCACATCCTGCTGCACGAGGTTGAAGAGCGGGTGGAGAGCACGATAGGTATCCCATAGCGAGAAAACTGTCATGTTGTTGAAACCGTCGGCGGTGTGCACGGTCTTGTCAAGACCGCGGTATTGGCCGTTGGAATCCTGGAATATGAACGGGTGGAGGAATGCGTGATATACCGAGGTGTAGAATGTCTCTTTGCTCTTGTCATCGCCATCGATGTCAAACTTGGCAAGTTCACGGTTCCATTCTTCCACGCCGCGTTGCCTGAGACTCTCGAAGCTTTCACCCTCCAGTTCTTTAAGGTTGTCAAGGGCACCGGCGATGCTCACGCCCGAGACGGCAGTGCGCACCTCGACGGTCTCATCGCGGTTGCTGTCAAACTTCAGCGCGAATTTTACATTCTCACCATATGTCTCCTTGTCGCTCCTGAAGCGGTTGGTGTTGTAGATGACAGGCTTGTCGTCCATATAGATGCGGGCATCGGTGATAGGACGTGAGAAGGTAGCGGCAAAGTATACATGACGCTCGGGTCCCCAACCCTTGACGAGTTTATAACCTGTTATTGTAGAGTCGTTCTCGATTCTCAGTGACGCCCATTTGCAGGCGCTTCGCAGTGTGTGGTTGAGGTCGACCAGCAGCCATGAGCTGTCGGTCTCAGGATAGGTGAAGCGGAGTATTCCGGCACGTTTGCCCGAGGTCATCTCGGCTTTCGTACCGTAATCGTCGAGTTCCAGGGCATAGTAATTGGCCTGGGCTGTCTCATTGTCATGGCTGTAGCGTGAACGATAGCCACTGTCGGGATCGGCGTGAGTGCCCGGTTGCAACTTTAGCTCTCCCGTCCCGGGCATGAAGAGGAAGTCGCCGAGGTCGGGAATTCCAGTACCGCTCAGGTGGGTGAGGCTGAATCCGAGCACCGTGGGGTGGTCATATTTGTAGCCTGCCGCCGTGTCATAGTCGTCAAAGTCGGTATCGGGGCTTATCTGTATGCCTCCGAACGGTATCTGTGACCCGGGATACACGTTGCCGAAGCCGGCGGTACCGATCAACGGATTGACATACCGGGTGTAGTCGACCGTAGTTGCGGTATCATCGGCTTGAGGCGACGTCTGGCACGACGCTACCGACAACACTATCGGAAATGTCAGTAACAGTGTGCGCTTCATTTTTTCGTGCTCTTTTGCTTATCGTTTTCATCGCCAATCGCCGCCATGTATTCGTCCCAAAGATTGGCAACAGAGTTGGCTTCATCGCGACCTAAGATATGATACATAGCCTCGTCCCACGACCATGGAATGACTTCGAGTGCGGTGCGGTTGAATTTGCGAATGAAATCCTTATCCTTGTTCAACGACAGCCAGTAAAGGAAATAACCGGTAGTGCGGTAACCGCTCATCCAGTTGCCTCCACGTGGACGATCTTTAGAAGCGAAGTCCTGCTGGAAACATCCGCAGGCTACACGAACGGCATCGGCAGTACCTTCGATAAACGACCAGTAGGGGCTCTTGCCATCATACGATCCACAACCCTTGGGCGACAATTGGAAAGCATGTGTAAGCTCGTGGTAAATCACACCACGGGTCTCGTAGTCAAGCTTGATTGTGTCGTTATCGTTAAAGCTCTTCTCGATCCAGTTGGTGCTGTAATCGATGCGTACATTGTCGCCGCCTCCGCTTTTATATGAGATTCCGTCGAAATCACGCACCACATAATGGATTACATTGATATCCGGAATGCTGTCGGCCGGTGAGAAATAGAGAGTCTGGATCACGCGGCGTGCATTCTCGGTGATGTATGTCTCGGGGTCAGTAATGATGGCGCTGTAGATCTTGGCGCCCTCGGCCTCGGGGGTGGTGATCTTGAAATCAATCTTACCGGGATGATAGTTGCGCCACTGACGCTCTATAGCTATGGGAGCGTGGTAGTTATTGGGCGATTCGGTGGGTATGGCGGCCATTGCCGACAGTGCTGTGGCGGCAATGATAGTGGAAGCAAGGAATTTCATATTTTTCATGTGTATGGTTTAAATTGAATTATCTGAGAGAGAATAGGGTTTGGTTTCTGGTTTGATGCAACGTGACTTGTTGGGGCGGTCGCTCATCACAAATTCAAGAGTTCCGCCATTCATGATGTCATCGTGGGTGATGTAGGCTTTGTCGTAACGTGTTCCGTTGAGACGCACCTCCTTGACATAGCAGTTCTTGTCGCTTACCTTCGGTGCCTTGATCTCCAACTTTTTACCGTTGGGAAGAGAAACACACATGTAAGGCAGATAAGGAGCTCCAAGCACATACTGGTCGGTACCGGGACACACGGGGTAGAAGCCCATGGCCGAGAAAATATACCATGCCGACATCTGGCCGCAGTCATCATTGCCACAGAGACCATCGATGTTGTTGCGGTACATACGGTTCATGATCTCGCGAACCCAATACTGGCTCTTCCAAGGCTGCGATGTCCAGGCATAGAGGTAAGGAATGTGATGGCTTGGCTCGTTACCATGTACATAACATCCTATCAAACCCTCTTTGGTGACATCTTCAGTCTCGGCATACGCTTCTTCCGGGAATTCGGATGTGAACAGCCGGTCGATATTGGCGATAAAGGTTTTGTCGCCACCCATCGACTTCATCAGACCGCTTATGTCGTGTGGAACAAAGAATGCATAGTTCAGAGCATTGCCTTCGAGGTAGCCCTCGCCCGATGTCTTGATGAGGTCCACCTCTTTTTTCCAGCTACCGTCGGAGTAGCGTGGACGTGAGAATGAGATTTCATCATCGAAAACGTTGAGGTAATTGAGAGCGCGGCGGCGGTAGCGCTCTGCGTTCTCTGTATCGCCATTGCGCAGGGCTTGCATGTAGATGCACCAGTCGTCATAGGCATATTCCAGTGTCACCGATACTGCGCTGCCGTTATGGTCAAAGGGCACGTAGCCAAGTGTTGTGTAGTCTTTTATTCCCTCATAGTACGGGAGGTTGGCACTGTTGTCCATGGCCTCATACAGTTTGGACCCGTCGAGTCCGCTGTTTTTCGCATATGCATCAGCCAGGACTGATACAGCGTGATAACCTATCATACACCAGTTCTCATTACCCATGTGCGACCACACCGGCAGAACGTGATGCACACTCTGCTTGTAGTGGTTCAGCATCGACTGAACCATATCGGTCGCTCTATCGGGGAACAACAGGTTCATGAGCGGATGCTCGGCACGGAAAGTATCCCATATCGAGAACACAGTATAGTTGGTATAGCCATCGGCCTGATGGATATTGTGGTCAAGACCACGGTACTTACCATCCACATCCATGTAGACCGAGGGGTTGATCATTGTGTGGTACAACGATGTGTACAACATTGCCAACTGGTCGTCAGTTCCTTGGGCATCGATCAACAACAGCTTCTGATTCCAGTCATCGCGGGTAGCTGCGGCTATCTCCTCAAACGATTTTCCGAGAGCCTCTGCCTCGAGATTGGCAAGCGCACCCTCGGTGCTTACGGCCGACAGGGCTACCTGCACCTCGATCTGCTTTGATTCAGGCACATCGAAGTTAAAGTAAGCCACGATCTTTCGGCCTGCGATCTCCGGGAAATTCTCATTGAGCTTAAACTTGCGCCAGAAACCCGAATACAGAGGTTTCTGCATGTCGCTGTAACCATATTTTGCAACAGGTTCCGAGAACTTCATGGCAAAATAGGTATAGTTGGTCGCTGCCCATCCGTTGGTGATACGGTAACCGGTCACGGTGTATGGATCCTCGACACGCAGATAGGTCCACAGTGTCTTGCCATCATAATTATATATGGCATGATCCATGTCAAGAATCAGATTGGTCGATTCAGTACCGGGTGTGTAGGTATAACGATGTACACCTACGCGCGGTGTTGCTGTCAACTCGGCTTTGATTCCGTAGTCATCAAGGTTGACCGAATAATATCCGGGCCGGGAAACCTCGGTATCATGGGAGTAGGCCGACCGGTATCCCTCAAGGTGATTCTCGGCTGTCCCGGGTGTGAGATGCAGCTCTCCGGTGGTGGGCATGAGCATTATGTCACCCAGGTCAGAGTGGCCCGTGCCGCTGAGGTGAGTGTGGCTGAACCCCACTATCGTAGAGTCGGCATGCTGGTATCCTGCACAGTATTCATAGGTGCGGCCTTGATACTTGCCATTTATATTATGTGGTATATTCTCGGTATCTGGGCTCAGTTGGACTATACCGAAAGGGGCGCAGGCTCCAGGAAAGGTGTGCCCCATGCCGTTGGTGCCGATTATGGGGTTGACATAATCGACCGGATCGGCACCAAGGCAGGGTATAACAGCTGTAGCTGAGGAGAGTATTAATATAAGTGTTTTAAACTGCATGTTCTCCGAAAAACTTATTTTTCGTTGGTGAGTGAATAGGGAACGTCGCTGGCAAGAGTACCGCGTTTGGTATTGGGCTTGCTATCCATCACAGCATTGAGTTTGGCACCTTTCATCAAAGTGTTGTAGTCAATATAGTTCTTGGTGTATTCCTTGCCATTGACTTTCAACGATTTCAGATAGGGAGTATCGGCGGTATTGTTTGGAGCGCTGATCTCTACCTTCTTGCCGGTAGGCATGTTGATGGTTGCTTTCTTGAACAACGGAGCACCAAGCACATACTGGTCTGATGCCGGACATACGGGATAGAATCCTAATGCCGAGAATACATACCAAGCCGAGGTCTGACCGTTATCTTCGTCACCACAGTATCCGTCGGGAGTCGGGAGATACATGCGATCCATTGTCTCGCGTGCCCAACGCTGGGTTTTCCAAGGCTCACCGGCATAACCGTAAAGATAGATCATGTGCTGGATTGGCTGGTTACCATGTGCATAGTTACCCATATTGGCGATTTCCATCTCTCTGATCTCGTGGATAGTGCCACCATAGTAGCTGTCGTCAAAAACGGGGGGCAGCGTAAATACTGTGTCGAGCTGGGCAACGAATTCCTTTTTGCCACCCATGAGGTTGATAAGGCCCTGGATGTCGTGGAATACCGACCATGTGTAGTGCAGTGAGTTACCCTCGGTGAAGGCGTCACCCCACTTGAACGGACTGAAAGGAGCCTGGAATGTTCCATCCTCATTCTTACCACGCATGAGGTTAGTCTCCTTGTCAAACACATTCACATAGTTCTTGGCACGGTTGCGATAAAGATCGATCTCTTCCTGTGGACGGCCCAGTTTCTTGGCAATCTGGTAGATACACCAGTCGTCATAGGCATACTCCAGTGTACGGGCTACATTCTCATTTATGCCTACGTTGTAGGGAACATATCCAAGCTTGTTGTAATATTCATAGCCCATGCGGCCTGAAGAACCCACGCGCGGGTGTACATGGTTGGCACCAAACACCATTCCGTCATACATTTCAGGAGCATCCTCAGGTTTTACCAAACCTTTCAAGATGCCGTCGGCAACTACCGATGCACTGTTGTTACCCACCATGCAGCCACGGTGACCGGGGCTTGACCACTCGGGATAGAATCCGCTCTCGCGATAGAAATTCAACCAGCCGTCCTGCATCTTTGCACCTTCTTCGGGCCACAGCATGTTAACCAATGGGAAGAGTGCACGGTAGGTATCCCAGAAACCGGTGCCGGTGTAGAGATATCCCTTCTCTGTATTTCCTGTCGAGGGGCTGTAGTGTATCACATTGCCGTCGGCATCAATCTCATGCATCTTGTGAGGGAAGAGGACGGTGCGGTAAAGGCATGAATAGAATGTGCGCAAACGGTCCTTGTTGTCATCATCGATTTCAATTGTGCCGAGAATCTCGTTCCAGGTGTCCTTGGCTTCATTCTTGACTTGGTCAAATGATTTGGTGCCGATCTCACGCATGTTCAGTTCGGCCTGCTCCAGGCTTATGAAAGAGGTTGCAACCTTAGCATTAACCTGCTCGCCGCGGGTAGGTCTTGAACCCGATGGCTGCACCAACGTGGTTGCCCGACAGCTCCGACTTTCCGGGTTGGATCTCACTGCCGTTCTGCCAGGTCCACTCCGAGTCAAAAGGTTTGTCAAACTCCACGATGAAGTAGTTGCGGAAATTGCGGCCTACTCCGCCACTGTTACGTGTGGAGTAACCAACTACCCGCCTCTGCTCGGGAATCACCTTTATCCACGAACCGCGATCATAACCGTCGATAATGACATAGCTCTGATCCTCTTCGGGGAATGTGAAACGGAAATAGGCACAACGGTCGGTAGGGGTGATCTCGGTGGTCACATCATACTCCGACAGGTAAACCTTATAATAATAAGGATGTGACTCCTCCGACTTATGCGAGAACCATGAAGCACGGCTATCCTCAGCCACTCTGAGCTCGCGGGTCACGGGCATGATCGAGAACTGGCCGAAATCATTGATCCATGGACTGGGACGATGGGTCTGCTTGAATCCGCGTATCTTATCGGATGCATAAGTGTACGACCATCCGTCACCCATCTTACCGGTTTGCGGTATCCACTGGTTCATTCCCCATGGATTGGCAATGGAGGGCACGGTGTTACCGTTGGAAAGAGAGATTTTCGAGTCAGTACCCATCAGCGGGTTGACATAGTCGGCGGGGGTTGTCCCTACCGCGGCATTTGCTGTCATCATGACAGAAGCACATACCGTGAGAAGTGATGTCAATTTGAATTTCATGCTTTACTTGAGATTATTTTGTGATGATTGATTATTGATTCCTTGGGATTTTGACGCTAATTTACCTCATTAATATTATATAAAAGTGCTGTTTTGCGTAATTGCTGTTATGAATAGTGACAAATTTCCGTATTTTGCAGAGTGTCGTTATTAATGACATGAAAAGTATTATATAATGACAGACTCTAAGCCGGGCCGTCATCAAACTGGGGCCGTAAGCCTCACGGCTCGCGGTGATACCACCTGTTGGTAAGCGCATGTAAAGGAAATGTTTATTTGCTCCAGGCCACCGTAATCCGGGATACGTGCGGTCCCGGATTGCGGTTATTCCAATTGCCTATGAGGGATTAGTTGCGGGTTAATGCTTGGAGTTACGGTATTCTTTGGGTGTCATGCCATATATCTTTTTGAAATCGGCATAGAATGATGTCTTGTTGCTCATTCCTATCCTGAAGATTATCTCCTGCACCGTAAGGTCGGTTGTGATGATTAGGTTGGCGGCATATGAGAAGCGAATTCTCTTGACAAATTCTGTGGGAGTGTATGGGGTATGTTTCTTGAATCGGCGGTAGAGGGTGCGTATGTCGACACTCATGGCCTTGGCTATGGCATCGGGTGTGAGTTTTGTCTCGTCGTCAAAGTTGTCACATATATATTTACGCATGTTTTCGAAGAACTGTTTTCCCTCGTCAGAGATTTCCATGCCGCTCTCGAGGCTGATGGAGCTCATGGGGGAGCGGTAGTAGTCCTTATCGGAATTCTTGCGTTCGAGCAGTCGTGCTACCAGTGTCTTGAGGAAGTCGCTGTTGAACGGCTTGGTGACATAGGCGTCGGCTCCATCGTTGAATCCCTCGATTTTGTCCTCTTCCGAAATCTTTGCCGTCAGAATGATTACAGGTAGATGCTGGGTGAATTTGTTTTTACGTATGAATTTGATGAATTCAATACCGCTTTCATCGGGCATCATTATATCTGTTATGATCAGGGAGGGGGTCTGACGTTCGAGCATCTGTCGGGCCTCGGAGCCGTTCTTTGCCAGTGTCACCACATATTCTTTGGCCAGAATATTGGATAGGAGCCAGAGTATGTCAGGATTGTCGTCGACGACAAGAATATGTGGCTTGTTTTCATAATTATGTGCATTGTTGGTGTTTAGAGTAATGTCCGATTCAACGTTGGCATGGTTTTTTCTAACATCAAGGTGTGGGAATGTGACAATGAAGTTGACATATTCTCCCTCTACGCTGTCGACATCTATAGTGGCATCGAGTTTCACTGCCATTTCGTGGGATATGAACAGTCCCAGTCCATGCCTGGATGATATGTCCCGGTAGCTGTTGGAGTCCAGATTGTTGAAGACGGCATATTTGTTGAATAACTGCTGGCGGTTTTCCTCTGAGATTCCCTGTCCGGTATTGTAGAATTCAAACTTGAGACAACCCTCGGGCGTGAGTTTTGCCGATACTTTTACCTTGCCTCCTATTGGGGTGTATTTGAAGGCATTGGACATGAGGTTTGTTATTATCTTGCTCAGACATGACACATCAGTGTTCCATCTCAGGTCGGGCTGGTCGATCTCGATAGTGAATTCTATATCGTTTTGTCGCGCAATTTCTTCATATACATTTATCCATCGTTTGAATATGTTCTCAAGAGCGATGGGCTGTATGTCGAGTCTCACGAGGTTCTCATCGTCCATATATCTCACATTGAGTATCTCTTGTACCAAATCGTTGAGATGTTTTGAATTGCGATACAAGGTGTCGATATATGGTTTCAAGGTTTTGTCGGCGTTGGTCTCTCCTTGTTTGTTTAGTGTGTCACAGATGCCCATTATGATTGTGAGCGGGGAACAGAATTCGTGGGTGATGTTTGTGAAGAATGCTTTGCGGTCGGCAAATACACGTTCCTGTTCCTTGGCGTAGATTTGACGTTCGAGTTCTTGCTTTTTATGATTGTATATGGCTCGTGAGCGGTAGGTAATCAATGAGATGAAAAGGATGAATGTGAGTGCATACAGGAAGTAGCTCGTCCCTGAGGCGTACCATGGCGATGCTATTTTTATTGGGAGTATGAATTCCTCGGTGTCGTTTTTTTCTCCGTCGGTCTCGTATTTCACTGCGAGTGTGTAATTCCCGGCAGGCAGATTGGTCAGTGTCACCGTGGGGGTAGTGCCGAGGTTGACCCACTTGTCATTATACCCCTCGAGTTTGTACCAATAGTTTATGTAATCACCTTGTATATAGTCGAGAGCGGCAAATGTGAGGTTTATTACATCTTCGTCATAGTAGAATGTGAGTCCATTGACAAGGTCGTCGGGCGACGTGAACCGGTCGGAACCGTTGACTGTCATTCCTGTGAATACGATATTGGCCGTAAAATCATCATTCCCATGATTCTTTTTGGTGTCGGTTCTCACGCATACGATACCGTTGAGCGCTCCGAATATCAGATCTCCGTTTTGAGGGGAGATATATCCCGAGTTGTCGCAGAATTCATATATGTCACCTGCTATATGGCTTGTGTTGTGGAGTATGGCGGTGTTTGTGTTGTAACGAGTTATTCCTTTGTTGGTGCTCAACCAAATATCACCGTTGGCGGTGGGTATGATCGAGTGTACCATATCGTTGACAAGGCCATCCTTATTGGTCAGTATTTTGATGAGTCGTGGATTTTCAGCGTCCCGGCAGTCTACGATGCCGCCACCTATGCTCGCCCCGAAATATAATGTCCCGTCGCCTGAGTAAGCAAGGCTTATGATGTCGCCCATGCCCGGAATGCGGTCATTGACAGCATCGAGTGTATTGTATTGGCATGTCTCGAAGTCCATGTGGATAATGCCTATGCCGCCTCTGCACCCTATGTACAGACCGTTGTTGCCATCGTAGACGAGCGAGTAAATCTCGTCGCAGAAAAACTTGTCACGCTTGAATGTGATTTTTTCTGTTTTGAGTACTTCGTTGGAACCGTTGGTGGTCACTTTGATGAGGCCACGGGTTGTCGATGCCAGCCACAGCACACTGTCGCTTTCTTCAAAGAAGTCATGTACATCGACAATGCTTTCACCGTAGAGATTCTCGATCCTGCCATTGTTTCTATTGATATATGATATGCCGGGGCCTTGTCCTGCGATCCATATTCGTCCGGGAAAGAATCGGCTTTCTCTGATTACAAATATCTGGTTGGTAGTCAAGTCGCCCTCTTTGCCCGGGTTGACTCCATATCTTGTTATGCGCTCAGATGGGATAGTTCCTTCGGGTGGCAGGGTGGGGTAGTCTTCGAGAATGATGAGACCGTCGCCTTTTGTGCCTACCCACAGATTTTTGTGGGAGTCGGTGAAAAATGTACGTATCGGTTTGGTGAGATTCGGAATTTGTGATGAGTGGATTGACTTGTATCGGCTGTCGATATTGCACATTTTATATAGTCCTCGACCGTCGGTGGCTATCCATACCAATGGTTGCCTGCTGTCGTGCAGCATATAGAATACACCAACTTCGGTGAAGAGCATCTCTGGGCTGTATCCTTCGTCGGAGTTCAGCCTCATGATGCCGTTGCCGGCGAAGCTCACCATAATGTCATCGCCATATCTCACTATGCTTGAAATCTTGCCATAATGATTCATCTCATTCCTTATGTTGGTGATGAGCTGTGTGTTGAGTGATATCTCATCGTAAAAGATAAGATTACCGTTCTCGCTCAGGAGATAGAAGCCTCCAACGGTCTTGAATACTTCTTTTATGCTGTTCTGGCCCATTTTTACTTTCTGCCAGCGTATGCTTGCCTGTTCGGGTGAATATCCCTTTGAGAAATCGAAATGGATTTTCCATACATAGTCGGTTCTCGGGAAAAGCCATAGGGTGTTGTTTTCGGTAATCCCTCCCAGGCAGAACCCTAAGGTGCCAACTTCCGCCGGCTTGTCGCATGTGTGGAACTGTTTGGTTGTCGGGTCGTAATAGCTGAATTCATTATCGGGCGAAATGGAGAATGCGTGTCCCAGTGTGTCGCTGAACAATGCGTTGCGCCCGCCACGTATCTCGGTATAATGCTCTGTAGTATAAAGCTCGTCGGTCGAGAACTTATCGAGTCCCATTGTCGTAAGTACCCACAGGTATCCTTTCTCTGCTTTATGCAGTTCGTTGATCACATTGCCCGAAAGTGAGTTGGGGTTGTCAAATTCATGCCGGAACACGCGCATCGACTTTCCATCGTAGCGGTTCAGTCCGTCGTAGGTGCCGAGCCACAGGAATCCGGTGTCATCCTGATGCATCATCAGAACAGAGTTGTTGGATAGGGATTCTATATTCGTCGCTCTGTATATGTCGTGGGGAGCGGCCCAGATTTTCCCCGTGCCGATGAGGCCTACCGCTGCCATCACACATGCGAGCCGTACTATTGCTTTCAGCAATTCATGGTATGGGCATGCTTGATGTTCCGATTGATTTTTGAGACAGTCATTCATTTTGTATAGTTTCTGTGTGATTATCCTTGACGACCTCTGTTTTTTGTTATTATTAATAATGTATAACACTACTGTGGGTTGGTATCTGAGGCGGTTTTTATCACAGATCACCGGGCTTAGTGTTTTATTCTGACATCATAGACACAAAATTCGTTATAATCATTGACAACCACAATGAAAGTTAGTTAAAAATAATAAAAGCTCCTTTTTATGGTTTGTTCTGAAAGGTTTGTAGGTGAAATATTGATACCGGTGTACTGTGTAATATTTTGTATAATAATGCTATATGCGATTATTCTCGTATCTTCTTTTGGACAGAAGAAATATTATTTCTGTAAGAGTCATTAAAAATTTTTCACTATCTTTGTGTTGAAAAGGGTTAATATAGGTCGTTATTGTCGCAATAGTGTGGAAAAAGTCGGTCAAAACCAAGTTTTAGGAAGTAATGATATGCGACAAAACTGTACTGATATGTGTCAATTGTTAAAATTTGGCAATTTGGCAATATTCAGTATATATATGACACTATTATGAAATAGGCTAAAGACCTTTTAAGTTAACTTTGACATCAGAAATTTTAACAACCAACTCAAATTTCATTGAAGCCATTCAATATCATGAAAAAACTTAATCGTAGGATAAGTTTAGCGTTAGTTCTGATGACGTGCATAGCGGCATCAGGACAGGCTGATGAGAAGACCCTCCTTTTCATCTCCGATTCCCATCTTGACACGCAATGGAACTGGGACGTCGTTACTACTATCGACGAGTATCTCAAGAATACCCTCAATGAGAATATTGCTCTTCTTGACAAATACCCTAACTTCCGCTTCAACTTTGAGGGAGCGATACGCTACAAGTGGATGAAGGAATATTATCCGTCGCAGTATGCCCGTATGCAAGCCTATATCAACTCAGGCCGCTGGAATGTATCGGGATGCAGTGTCGATGCCAATGATGTTATGGTTTCGTCGGCCGAATCGATTATGCGCAACTGGCTCTATGGTTCGGTATTCTTCAAGAATGAATTTGGCGTGCGTGGTGGACATGACATCATGCTCCCCGACTGCTTCGGTTTTTCCTATGCACTCCCTTCGCTGGCTGCCCATTGCGGCATGACAGGCTTCCATTCCCAGAAGCTCAGCTGGGGTTCGGCCATATATGACAGGCTGCCCCCATTCGGCATATGGCAGGGTGTCGATGGCTCGCAGATATATGCCGTCTATAAACCACATGCCTATGATGCCCACGAGGAATATAATAAGGATATGGCCAACGATGCCGGCATGGAGCGCATCATATCCGATAATTTCAGTAAATATGGGTGCCCGGCCGAGGTGCGTTATGTAGGTCCTCGCAGTGACCATGGCGGTGGACTTCATGACCGTGCCGATTCTGACGGTGAGAACACCCCCTATTGGCTTAACTACAGTGTGGCATCCCAGGGACCTGTGAAGGTGAAGCTGTCCACCCCCGATGAGGTGTTCGAATTTTTGGCCAAGCACAGGAATGATAAATATATGGTGCATGACGATGAACTTCCCATGCGCATTCATGGCGTGGGCTCATATACCTCACAGGCTGTGCTGAAACTCTGGAACCGCCGTAATGAGCTCCTTGCCGACGCCGCCGAGAAAGCTTCGGTTGCAGCCAGGTGGCTCGGTGTTGCCGATTATCCTGCAGAGGAGCTGCGCACTGCCTGGATGAACAATCTGTGGCAGGCACATCATGACGGTATCACCGGTACCTCGATACCCAAAGCCTATATTTGGTCGCAGAATGAGTATGCATTGGCCAACAAGACATTTGGCGACGCTTTCGTCAATGCTGCCGGAGCCATGATAGCAGCCCTTGATACACGTGTTGAAGGTATTCCAATAGTTTTATATAATCCTTTATCGTTCGTTCGTACAGATGTCGCCGAGGCACAGATAGAGTGTGCCTCGCGACCTGACGATGTTAAGGTGGTGGGTCCCGATGGACAGGAAGTGCTTGCCCAGGTCGCCGGCTATGATGCCGCCTCGGGTACCGCAACAATAGCTTTCGCAGCTACGGTTCCCTCACTCGGATATGCAGTCTATGATGTTCGTCCGGGCGAGAAGTGCACTCTCACCTCCAATCTCACACTTGACAAAGAGGCACGGCAAATTGTTAATGGCAATTACCGTTACTCCATCGATAAAAAAGGTGACTGCAACATCTATGACCTTGTCAACAAGCGCCTGCTCATGGGTTACCCCTCGATGGTAATGCTTGATGACACTTCCAACAGCTGGCCCGCATGGGAAATTACCTACAGCACCGTTACCGGCACTCCGGTGGCGACTGTCGATGAGAATGTCGACATTCAGGTAGCTGAGGATGGTCCGCTGCGCAAGTCATTCCGTGTCACACGTTCCAAAAAAGGGAGTTCCTTTATACATTATGTAATGGTCAACGCACTCAATGACCGTGTCGACATGGTCAACGAAGTAGATTGGAATACACGCAACACCTTGCTCAAGCTCAACCTCTCTTTGCGTTCGGGCGCTTCCGAGGCTACATACGACCTCTCGCTCGGCACCATCAAGCGTGGTGTGAGAACCTCCGACCTCTATGAGGTGCAGGGTCATCAGTGGGCCGACATGGCTACCTCCTATGGTGACGGTGTCTCAGTGATAAATGATTGCAAATATGGCTGGGATATGCCCAAAGCGGGTACTCTTCGCCTGTCACTTATACACACACCACGCGCCAAAAACTACTCTCATCAACAGCTACAGGACTTGGGCGACCATCATTTCACCGTTGCTTTCTTCCCTCACCGCGGACAATGGGGAGCCGAAACCCAGCAGCAGGCTGCCATGGTCAACCAGCCGCTTATGGCTTTTGTGGCACCCAAACACGAGGGCACGATGGGCAGGAGTTTCTCATTTGCAAGTCTCAACACTGACGAGGTTGCGGTAAAAGCTCTCAAGAAAGCCGAACTCAGCGATGAATATATTGTGCGCGTTTACGAACTCACCGGCAAGGATCATAACGATGTCAGGATAGAGTTCCCCGCTGCAATCACAAGCGTACGCGAGGTCAATGGTCTTGAGGAGGAACTCCCCGAGGCTTCACCGGTGGTTACCGATGGCTCCACTATGGCATTTGCCATTGGCCGTTATCAACCCAAGACCTTTGCCGTTACCCTCGCATCTCCTGCCGGGCAGGTTGAGACCTCGCTCCCATCATCGACACCTGTCGCTCTCGACTATGATACCGACATGATGAGCGGACACGATGCCATCAAGGATGTTACCACCGGTATAGTCAAGGCTTTCCCTGCCGAACTTCTCAGCGATCAACTCATGGTGGGCGACATCAGCTTTAATATCGGCAGCCGTGCCAAGGGTGCCAGGAATGCCCTGAGCTGTCATGGCCAGACCATCACGCTCGACCGCAGCGAGGGTTCCAAACTCTATATCCTTGCCCTCTCTACCGAGAAAGAGGGCAGTGAGGCTCCGTTTAAGTTAGGCGATGAGACTGTTGATCTCAAGGTTCCCTATTACGGTGGTTTTGTAGGTCAAGCCAAGACTGCTTTCAATTTCGGAGCCGAGTATCGTCGTGACGAGGTCGCTTTCACTGCCACCCATTGCCACGATGTTGCTAAAGGTGCAGACGTAACATTCTCATATATATATATATACGTTTATTGTCTGACTCTTCCTGAGGGAGTCGACGAGATTACATTGCCCGATTCCAAGGGGTTATACCTCATCGCGGCTACACTCAGTGACAACGACCATGACGATGTGCGTGTCGCATCAGATGTCTACACCTATCCCCAAGCCGAATATTTCTCCAATAAGGTAGATTTCACTACCGGTCGGCTTATACCCGACAATATCAGTGCCAACGCCTATACCAATTCCAATGAGAAGCCAGCCCTTGCCAATGATGGCGAGATAGGCACCAAATGGTGCTCGACAGCGGCCAACTCATGGATTGAATACAGTTTCAGAAATGAGGTGGTGGTGAACCGTTGGGCAATGCTCAATGCAGCCATAGAGAGCACCGATATGATCACCCGCGACTTTAACGTGCAGTATTACGACAACGGTAGCTGGAAGAATATCTCGACAGTCACCGCCAACAGCGACAACTATCTGTCGGTAACCGTGAATCCTGTCACCGCCCGCCGATTCCGCCTGCAGGTCAAGGCCGGCGAACAGAATGGCGGCAACACGGCTCGTATATATGAGTTTGCCCTCTTTGGTCATGCCAAGGATGAGGCCGGGGTTGACAATGTCTACATGGCGGTCACCGACCATGCAATCCAACTCCACGGTATCACCCCCAACCCCTCCAACGGAGCGGGCAGTGTAAGCTACAGTGTGCCCGCAGGGTCGACACATCTCGCCCTGGAGATATATGATATGTCGGGCCGTCAGCTTCAGCGCGTTGCCCTTCCCGACAACGGTGGAAATGGCGGTGATTACACTCAATCCATCAGCCTCACTCCCGGCAAGGGGCTCTACCTCTACCGCATTACAGGTGCCCGTGCCGGCTCGGTGATACAATCAGCGACAAAAAGATTATTAATTCTATAAACCACATTATTAACCAAAAACTTTTTAGACATGTTAAAGCATTTACGTTTTAAAAGTTTAGCGGTACTGGCAGCTGCCTTTACCGCTTCAATGGGAGCTTATGCCGCGACGCCCATCAGCAGCGCCGACGACTTGGCAGCCATTGGAAACGATCCCAGCGGCGAGTACGAACTCACCGCCGACATTACTTTGACAGGTGAATGGATGCCTATCGGCAATAACGACAACCCATTCACAGGTACATTTGACGGTAAAGGCCACACAATCTCAGGCCTTACCTATACTGAGAACGGTAACTGGGTCGGCCTCTTCGGTGCAGTGACCGGTACTCTTAAGAACGTAGCTATCGTAGATGCCAACATCTATGGTAACGAGCATGTAGGTATCGCTGCCGGACGTGTATTCGGTGGCGGTGTCATTGACAACGTGTACACCTCAGGTTATATCAACGGCCGTGACCACGCCGGCGGTATCGTTGGTGACGCAGGCGAAACTGATCAGACCGCTACCGTCCGCAACTGTTACTCTGCAGCTTATGTTACAGCCCGCGACTATCAGGCAGGCGGTATCGTTGGTTGGACCAAAGGCACTGTTACTATCGAGAACAACCTCTTCATCGGCGAGGCCCGCTGTAACGGTTGGGCCGGTGTAGGTGGTATCGTTGGTTTCGTTGAAAATGGTACAACTACAGTTAAAAACAACGTGAACGCTGCCCGCAAACTCACCGGTGCTTCTTTCCTTTCCGACCGTGAGGGTACTTACAATCAGCGTGAGACTCATGGTATCGTAGGTTCCTGCTACAATGAGAACTCAAAGTTGGTAGCTGTCGACAACCTCACTTCCGATGCCACTGTTATCTACAGCATCTATGGTGATAATCCCGGTGTTGATCCTGTTGACCAGTCGGCCATGAGTGTTGACTTCAACGGTGTCATCACTCCCGCCGCCGATCTCAAGAAGGCTGCCACATACACAGCTCTCGGTTTCGGTGCTACATGGAAGTATGACGGTGTCAACTATCCCATTCTCTCGTTCATGAACATGCCTATCGTAGCCGACTATATCTACGTGTCGAATGTTCCCGAGGAGGCACTTGTGAGCGGTAGCTTCAATGCCAACCCCGTGAGCACCTATGGTCGTGAGATATCGGTATCAATCAGCGATAACAATATCGCTACATATGCCGAAGGCAAAGTGACATTCACCGCTGCCGGTCATGTGACCATCGCATTCACCACCCAGGGGGATGCATTCTGTGCCGGTGCGACCACCGTGTTGACATTTGATGTATCAGACTTCTCTCCCGTCATCGCCACAGCAGCCGATATGGAGAAGTTGTCAAAGAATCCCCAGGCCAACTTCGTTCTCGCCGCCGATATCGACATGACAGGTGTTGAGTTCACTCCCGTCTCCAACTTCAGCGGAACACTCGACGGCCAGGGTCACTGGATCCGTAACATCTCGTTCTCAAATACCGACCGTGACAGAACGGCTCTCTTTGCTGAGTTCAGCGGTGAGTTCATCAAGAATGTAGGTTTCGAAGGTCTCAACATCGTTGGTAACGCCGACGTTGCCGCTGTTGTAGGTGAAACTACAGCCGCTGGTATCATCAGCAACATCGTTGTAGCCAACTCTTACATCGAAGGTCGCGACCACGTAGCTTCTATTGTAGGTAAACTCGGTGAGGGTGCCACCGTAATCAACTGTATCTCCAATGCCGTGATCAAGACCCGCTCTTATCAGGCTGCAGGTATCGCCGGTGTAGGTGTAAAGGGTACTGTCGACAAATGTATCTTCGCCGGTACTGTTTCAGCAAATGGCAATACCAACCTCGCCGGTATCGTTTCTCTTCTCGATGACAATGGCGTGACAATCAAGAACTGTCTTGCCGCTGCCGCTTCTTATACCAACGCCAACACAGGCGCCGATAACTATGGCATCATTGTCAACAAGCACTCTCGTGAGGTTGTTCTCGAAAACAACTATGTGGCCGACTATTCCAAACTCAATGGCCAGGCAGTTACCGGCGGAACAGCCGATAGCAAGGAAGGTGCTCTTGTCACAAGAGAAGATGTACGCAGCCAGGCCTGGTACACCGGAACCCTGGGTCTTGACTTTGACAACGACTGGCAGTTCCTCCCCGGTGGCGAAGGCAACATGCTCCCCGTTCTGAAATGGATGAAGGCTCCCCTCTCCACTGTTATATTCAACATGCCTTCAGAGGATGGTGTCAACATTACATATTTCGACGGCAATGAAACCTATGATTACTCAGTTCTTCTCGGTTCATGGGGTCAGAGCATAACCATCGAGCAGTTGAGCGGTGAGGCTTACGCAACATTGGTACCCGAGGATGGCGTGATCTATACAGGTAACGAAAACGGTAATATCGATGGTGGTGGCACTGCTACCTTCAAGGTAGGTTTTGAGTCTGCCGTAAGCGACCTGTTCACTCTCGTAGGCCGCGACACATTTGATATCAATGTATCACTTAGCGATGAGGAGAGAACGATCAACACTGTTGAAGAATTCCTCAGCATACGCAAGAACCCCTCGGGAAAATATACTCTCGGAGCCGATATCGATCTCACCGGTGTTGAGTTCAACGGTTTCTGCAACGATGGTGGCAGCGCATTCACGGGCACACTCGACGGTGCAGGTTACTCTGTCAAGAACTTCAACCTCACATTCACTTCGGGCAACGACCATGGTTTCTTCGGCAAGACTGCAGGCGCTACAATCAAGAATGTGGCATTCACACAGTTCACCATCAACGGTGGCAAGAGCGTCAACCATGTAGGTCTCATAGGCCAGGGCGCTTCCACTACTATGGAGAATGTAGCAATCGTAGGTGAGGTTACAGGTGACGACCACGTAGGTCTTGTAGCCGGCGACGCCGACGGTATCGAGATGACCAACTGCTATGCAGTAGGTACTGTAGTAGGTGGATCACAGATTGGTGGCTACTTCGGTTGCACACTCGAAGGTGGCTGCACAATGAAAACTGTCTCTCTAACGTTAACGCCGAAGCTACACACCGTGGCTGGGTAGGCGGCTTCATCGGTCTTATCGACAAGGATAAGAGCGCTGTTACAATCAAGAACAGTGTATCGATCGGCAACTGCAAGGCTGCAGGCAGCGGTTCTCCCAAGATTGCCGCTCCCTTCATCGCCGGTAATGGCGCAGGTGGCGAGGCCAACGCTACAATCACTTTCTCAGGCAACATCTATAACTCAGCTGCCGTTATGGAAGGTGATTCAGAGTGGCCCACCAAGTACGAGACTGCTGAGGGTGGCGTAGTTGAATCAGCTACCGCCCAGAACCCCAACACTCTCGCTGTACAGACTACCTACACTGCTATCGGCTGGGACTTTGACAATGTATGGTCAATGGGCCAGGGCGAGTACAAGTATCCCGTACTGAAATCACCCGCTGTCACCGACTTCACAGCTTCAGGTATTGAGGATGTTATCGCCGGAACAACCGGAAACAGCGTTTCTGTTGCCGGTGCCAACGGTGAGATCATCGTTGCAGGTCTTGGCGAGAGCGCTGTTATCTCAGTTTACACTGCTGCCGGTGTTCAGGTTGCTTCTGCAGCTGTTAATGCTCCTGTAGCAACAGTAGCTGTTCCTGCCAACGGTTTCTACATCGTGGCTGTAGCTACCAACGGTACAGTTAAAACTGCAAAGGTTGCTGTCAAATAACCCCCTATAATCCTTAAAAAGCGTGTCGGCGGCCTTCCCTGACGCCGACACGCTATTCAACCTTAAATCACTTTCAGGGAACTAAACTTTAAATCGCATTTCCAGCATGGTAAACATCAGCTTAAAAAGGATTAAGTATATCGTTTTGCTTATAGCGATATTCTTTTCAGTTTCCGGATATGCCGAGGTTCTCAACGTTACAGGTCGTGTATACGACGAACAGGAAGAACCATTGGTAGGCGTAACTGTAACTCAGAAAAATGATCCCAAGAATATTGTTGTTACCGACATGAACGGTACCTACAATATCAAAGTAAATCGTGGCGACATCATCACAGCCAGCTATATAGGTTTTGAGCAGGCCGAGAAGAAAGCCAATGCCACCACAGTCGACTTTATTCTTAAAGAAACAACTACAGCCCTTAACGAGGTTGTGGTAACAGGTTACACAACTCAGAAAAAAATCTCGGTGCTCGGCGCTCAGACCACCCTTAAAATGGAAGACGTGAAGGCTCCTGTGGCCAACATGTCTAACGTTCTCGCAGGTCGTGTCGCAGGTGTCGTATCAGTTCAACGCACGGGTATGCCCGGTCAGGACGATGCCGACATTTGGATTCGTGGTCTTTCTACTTTGACCAACCGCAACGAGGGCCCGCTGGTGCTCGTCGACGGTATCGAACGTAGCTGGTCACAGCTCGACCCCTCCGACATCGAGTCTATCACAGTATTGAAAGACGCAGCATCAACAGCTGTATACGGTGTGCGCGGTGGTAACGGTGTTATCATCATCACTACCAAACCCGGTGAAATCGGTACTCCCAAATTCTCTTTCGACATTTATCAAGGTATCACCCAGCTCACAAAGGTTCCCTCGCTGGTCGATGGTATCGACTATATGAATGCCGTCAACGAGGCCTATATGAACTCCAAGGGTTCTACCTACTACAGCCCCCAATTTATCACCAACACCAAGATAGCCAACGGTTATCCCCTCACAGCCGAGGAGGCTGCCTACGCTCAGACTGTAGCCGGTGACCGCACTATCAACAAGTACCTCTATCCAAGTGTAAACTGGATGGACCACATGTATCACAAGACAGGATACAATGGTCGTTACAATGTCAACATACGCGGTGGTGCTCCCAATGCACAGTACTATGTGTCACTCTCATACTACAATGAGAAAGGTCTTACAAAAACCGACCCCGCTCAGGACTATTCTTCAGAGATCAAATATGACCGCTACAACTTCCTTACCAACGTGAACCTTAAAGCCACCAAAACAACCAAAATCGATATAGGTGTGAGCGGCTGGATCACCGGTGCCAACTATCCTAACGAGGATATAGGCACAATCTTCGGTAAGGCGATGCAGACCAACCCTGTAATCTATCCCGTGCAATATCCCAACGGTGAGAACCCCGGTATCTCTCCCGACAACCGTGAGCTCGATTCACCTTGGGTCTCCCTTACCCGTCGTGGTTACCAGACCCAGACCAACACTCAGGTGAACACCAACCTCAAACTTACTCAGGACCTCGGTTTCTGGAATTGGTCAAAAGGTCTCGAAATTCGTGCTTTGGTTTCATTTGACGTGAGAGCCAACCAGAGAATTAAATATGGCGTTGACGACAGCACCTGGGGTACAACAGCTACCATGGACCCGACTACCGGCACATGGGCCGACGACGAGTACCTCTATGACGCCGATGGCAACCTCCTTCTCACTGAGAAATACAAAGGTAACAAGACCATGTCGGTTAGTTCCGACAAGTGGGTGTACCGTACATTCTACTTTGAAGGCGCATTGAGCTACAACCGTCAGTTCAACTCTATCCACAATGTAAGTGCATTGGCTCTGTTCACCATGCGTAACTATCTTGATGCCAACAACAGCAGCCTGTTCGACACATTACCTCACAAGCAGCAGAGCCTTGCTCTCCGCGCTACATACGACTTCGACCGCCGCTACTTCATCGAGTTCAATGGTGGTTACACCGGTTCTGAAAACTTCCTGAAAGGACATCGTTTCGGTTTCTTCCCCGCTATCGCCGGTGGTTGGGTACCATCTAACGAATCATGGTGGAAACCTCTCAGCCCGGTTATCTCGTTCCTGAAACTCCGTTACTCTTATGGTATCGTAGGTAATGACTCTTCAAACGGTCGTTTCACCTACTTTGCCAAGCTTGGCTCGGTCAGTCCAATAACCTTTACAAACTATTGGACCGGTAACGGTGCCAGCGGCCAATGGCATTACAGCGCCTATGGTTACGAGCCCATGTGGTCTCGCGTTCACAAGCAGGACCTCGGTATCGAGTTGAACCTCTTCAACAGCGACCTGAGCATCGTTGTCGACCTCTTCAAGGAGAAACGTGACCATATCTTTGTGCAGCGCACCGACCTTCCCTTCCTTGCCGGTCTCGAGGCCAATCCATTTGCTAACGTAGGTGTCGTAAAGAACAAAGGTTTCGAAGTATCGGCTGAGTACTCTCACCGCTTCGGTGACGACCTTCTCGTATCACTGCGTGGTAACATAGCCTACAACAAGGACGAGGTTATCGAGAACGCACAGGCCGATCCCGCTTATCCCTGGCTCGACCGCCGCGGTCACAACGTGCTTGCATCATGGGGTTATATCGCCGAAGGTCTCGCTACAAGCGAGGAGATGATCAAGGAGCGCAATATCACTCAGTTTGGTGAGACATATGCAGGCCAGCTCGTCAAGCCCGGTGACATCCTTTACAAGGACCTCAATGGCGACGGTCACATCGATGACTATGACAGGACTTGTATCTCACGCGGTGACCTGCCTCAGATCTACTATGGCTTCGGTGGTGACTTCCGCTACAAGAACATCGGCTTAGGTGTCCTCTTCCAAGGCACTGCCAAGGCCGACCGTCTGCTCTCCGGTAACGGTATCAAACCGTTCCAGAGCTCAAGCGGTGGTGGTACACTCTATAGCAACATCACCGACCGCTGGGATGAGAATAATCCTACCAAGACCGATGTGTTCTATCCTCGCTTGGCTTGGGGCTCAACCGATCCCTCTAACGAGAACAACTTCAAGAGCAGCACATGGTGGCTCAAGGATATGAGCTTCCTTCGTCTCAAACAGTTCACCATCTCTTACTACTTCCCCAAAGCATGGCAGAAGGGTGTGCTCAAAGGCGGCCGTTTCTACCTGATGGGAGAAAACGTATTGACATGGAGCAAATTCGATCTTTGGGATCCCGAGCTCAATACCTCAAACGGTATTTCGTATCCTAACGTGCGTACATTCTCAATCGGTGTCAACTTCAACATCTAAAAAGACTTGATTTATGAAAAATAAAATTTTTGGATTAGCCCTTCTTGCTACCGGCCTCATCTCGCTGCCTTCTTGCGACAGCTACTTTGATGACGTGCCCAACAACGCCACTACTTTGGACGATATCTTCCAAAACCGTGGTCAGGCTCTCGGATGGCTCACTAACATATATTCATTCTATCCCGATAACACCAACCGCTATGCCGAAAATACCGCCATGTACTGGAACGGTGCTTCTATCGAGGGATATCTCCCATGGGACTGGGTTGAGACTCATGATATAGTTCAAGGATCTCTCACTCCATCAACAAGTTTTGTACAGCGCTTGTGGAAGCAGTATTACATCGGTATCACCAACTGCAACATCTATATGTCAAAGATCGACGGGTGCACACCGATGCCTGATGATGAGAAGATAATCACCAAGGCCGAGGCCCGCGCTTTCCGTGCTTTCTTCTATCTGAACCTGATGAAGCTTTTTGGCCCGGTGCCGCTCATGGGCGACAGGGTAAGCTCCAACAGCGACCCTATCTCGATGTATCAGATGCCACGTAACACTGTCGACGAGTGCTTCGACTATATCATCGGTGAGTTCAAGGCTGTCCTTGACCAGAAGGTGCTCATGTCGACATTCGGCGGTGACGGTGCCTACAACGACAAGACCAAGGGTAGTCTTACCCAGGAGGCTGTCGAGATGCTTCTGTGTGACGCCTACCTGTTCCGTGCATCCTATCTGTACAATGGCGACGCGTTCTATAAGGATTTGGCCAATCAGGATGGCACCAAGCTCTTCCCCCAACAGCGTGACGAGGAGAAATGGCGCGATGTCAAGACACAGGCCTGGAAAATCATCAACAGCAAGAAGTATAGCCTCGTGCTGCGTGACGTATACGACCACTTGACCACAACCCTGTCCAGTGCATGTCCTTTCAAGTCGGTGTTCTATGCCAGCATGGGTAGCTCTACCAACGAGGAGCTGATCTATGGCCGCACCAAAGCCGGTAACGAAACCTACTCTATGGTGCCCCGCTTTGCCGGTCTTCCCTCAAACTATGACAAGGGTGCAGGCGCGCTCACTATTCCTCTGGAGTTTGTCGACCTTTATTTTACAAATAAGGGCCTGCGTATCGAGGATGATGCCGACTACTTCACGTATGACACCGACAATCCTCCCACAGACAAGCGTGGTTCGGCCGCCATTATCCAGTCGACCAGCTGCATTGATCCCATCTCGGGCTATGTGCTCTTCAAGCCTGTAGCATCGGGCGGTGCGGTGACCTATACCGGTCCTACTTCAATCATGAAGCAGTTCTACGACCGCGAAGCCCGTTTCTACCTTGCAGTTTCGTTCCAGAACCGTCCTTGGGACTTCCAAGGTGGTGCTGCCATCCAAATGCAATATAACGGTAACTCAGGTCCCGACGGCAAGACCCACGACTACCCGATCTTCGGTACTATCGTACGCAAGAACTACTATGAAAAACAATCAGGCTGGGATATGAGCTGTGAATACCGTCTGGCCGAGGTTTATCTCGACTATGCCGAGGCTTGTGCCGAGCTTGGTGAATTAGCCGAAGCCCTCAAGTATGTGAACGAGATTCGCAGCCGCGCCGGTATCGCCCAGTATGGTCTCAACGCCGGCGACAATGGAAAGGATGTACTCAACTAGACAAAGATTATTCTCCCGGCCTACGACAAGGAAACTGTCCTCAAGGCTATCTACCGCGAGCGCATCCTGGAGCTTGCCTACGAGAACAAGCACTACTTTGACGTGCGTCGTTGGAGTGTTGCCGATGGCACCTGGCGCGGTGGCGCTGCCATGACCGACGGTTGGATTTATCCTTCTTATCACGTAGGCGGTGAAGGCGGTACAATGACCGGCTTCAATGTCAACAACGTAGGTCAGACAAACGACAACAAGAACGTAAACTTCTACAAGCGCATCAAACAGCAGGAGCGCGTATTCACGAAGCGCATGAGCTTGCTTCCAATTCCTCAGGAGGAGGTGAACCGCAACAAACTCTGCGTTCAGAACAACGAATGGTAATCACACCCTGTGATTATCTCACATAAATAGAAAGGGGGCGCATCGTAACCCCGATGCGTCCCCTTTTTCCCATTCAAATAAACCGTTTCATTTCACACCACTTCTCTTTATGAAGAAATTTTTACTTTTCTTTCTATTAGTCTCATCGTTTTTCAGCGCCTCGGCTTTTGAAGCAGGTAAGGTCTATGGAATTTCACAGGATTCGAAGGCTGTGTTCATAACCAATGCCGACCGTTCGGGCGGGCGAAGTGCCGTGATGTGGACCGATACAAAGGTTCCGGCACAGCGGTGGCTTCTTGAAAAGCGTGATGATGGTTCATATACTTTTCTCAATCAGTATTCCCAGCTTTATCTTGGTGTAAACCGCAACAGTGCCGGTGCCGGTGTCGACCAGCGCGCATTCAGCCAGTTCCTTACCCGCTGGAACCTTGAGGAATCGGGTGCTGGCTACAGGATTGTATATGCCAATAATCCCACACTATGTCTTGCTGCCGACTCTGACGGCGAAGGCGCCTCACTCAAACTTGTGGATAAGGAGAGTGCCGACCCTCAATTTTCAGTCTTCACCCTCAAAAATGAACCACAGGAGGTCCCCACGGCATTCAATGCCGATGTAAGGGACGCTATTATGGACGGTTTTCTCGGCCAGTATTACCACGATGCATCTACAGGCCATGTGCTTGGCGGTGGCGGATGGTGGGGCGATGCCGAGATGTTCGAGACTATTCTCGATGCATTCGCTACAACCGGAGATCTGCGATATAAGGAGATTTTCCACGAACTTTACACCAACTTCCTGCAGCGCAACGGCACTGACTGGAGTGGAAACGAATTCAACGACGATATAACGTGGATGGTACTTGCTTGCATCCGCGCCTATAAATATTTTGGAAACCCCGACTACCTGGCGAAAGCAAAGGACAACTATACACGCATGTACAACCGTGCCCGACAACGTTTCGGCACACTCATATGGAAACAGAGTCAGGAAAACAAGCTGTCGACCAACTCTTGCATAAACTGCCCGGCGACTGTGGCTGCATGCTACTTAGGACAAATGACCGGTGACAAATCATGGTTTGAAAAGGCTATCTCAATTTACACCGGACAACGTAAACTGCTATTTAACGCTGAAACCGGTCAGGTATGGGACTGCCGTGCCTGGAATAGCGACGGCACTATGGAATCGGGTGGAAACCGCTGGGTTTCGACCTACAATCAAGGTACAATGCTCGGAGCTGCCGTGGCTTTGTATGATCACACCAAAGACCCTATGTACCTGAGCGATGCGACCAAGATATATAACCGCTCGGTAAGCGACCTTACCAACAGCAATAAGATAATACACGTGTGCCAGACCATCAATGGTGACCTGTGTGGTTTCAAGGGCATTCTTATGCGCTATGTGCGTGCATATGCTGAGTCTCAGCATCTTGAAGAGCCGATGCTCTGGATGGAGAAAAACGCTTGGCACGCCTACCAGAACAGAAATTCAAAAGGCGTCATATGGTCGGCTTGGCTCACTAAAACAGCCGAAAACCTCAAACGCAAGGAGGGTGACTCGGAGAAAGATATCACCAACGATGCTTTCGGTTCATCGACAGCAGTGTCGGTAGCATTCAATGCACATGTCAACCGTCAGTTCAGCAAGAGCGCTTCTGAAGGCCTTGAGGCTATCTATTTCGACGATATACAATTCACGCAAATTGACAATGTCATGGCCGACGGTGTCACCCCCAATACTACACCGACAACGTTGACCAACGGGTACATATGTTTCCGTAATGTAGATTTCGGCACCGAGGGACTCAATAAAGCTGTCGCAAGAGTCAACGCTACAACGAGCCGATCTTTCCTGAAACTGTATGTCGATTCTATTTCCGACGGCACTTTACTTGGCCGCAGCATGGGCAACCTCACAAAGAATTGGCAGGATGCGACCATTGAATGTGACCGTAATATCACAGGTGTGCACGATGTTTATGTGCAGACTTCAGGTACAGGCATCCAGTTCCATAACATACGCTTCACAGGCGACAACTCGGGCGTGGATAATGTCGTGGCCGGCACGAAGAATCCCATGAGTCTCAACGGGCGTGTGCTCAATATCGAGTGTGAATGCGGGTCGATGCTTGAATGCTATGACATGGCGGGGGCACTCAAATACTGCCGCGAGTTTCCCTCCGGTATATCGTCCATGACGTTTCAGCCCGGGGTATACCTGTTCTGCCTCACTACAGCCACTCATGAAAAGTATACATTAAAGGCGATTATAAAATAAGCAATACCATAATTATGAAATTTTTCACTACACTACTCCTTATGGCAGCCGGTTGCTCGATGGCGATGGCTGACACCGTTTCAGAGGACCAGGCACTTGCCAATGCCGTCAAGTTCATGGAACAGAGTGGCTCGCTCCCCGCAGTGAGCCGAGCCGGAGCACCGAAGCTCACGAAGGCCATGCAGAGCCGCGGCTATTATGCCTTCAACATAGGTGATGATGCCAACGGCTATATCATCTCGTCGGCAAGTGACCGCACACAACCAGTGCTTGGTTATTCCGACCATGGAACTATCGACATGTCCAACATGCCCGACCCGCTCAAATACTGGCTGGAGAGCATCGACGAGGCCATCGTGAATATCGAGGCCGGTATTCCCCAGGAAAAGGAACTTACTGACAATAATGTCCCTCACGTTGCCGATAAGAAGGCCATTGCACCTATGGTGACATGCAAATGGAACCAAGGTGAGCCCTACAACCTGTTGACTCCTTCATATGTGGACCAAAAAACAGGCAAATTTAATGAGCATAGCGCTACAGGTTGTGTCGCTACCGCGACAACCCAGATTATGTACTACTGGAAATGGCCTCAGGATGCCTGTACTACAATCCCCTCTTATGAGTACAATTGGTCGGGCAACAAAAAGCAAACCGAAGAGCTTCCTCCCATAAAATTCAAATGGGACGCCATGACCGATACCTACAATGATAAGTCAAGCCAAGAGTCAAAGCTTGCAGTGGCCGAGCTCATGCTATATGCCGGCTATGGTATGAAATCGGGCTATGCAGGTGCTACAGGTGCCACATCGGGCAATGCCCTCAGCGCGTTGCAGAACTACTTCGGCTACAGCCGCGATGCCTACAACGTATACCACCTGAACTACACATTCCAGGAATGGGAAGACCTTTTCTATAATGAGCTCGAGGCCGGACGTCCGCTGCTCATGGGCGCCGATAACTATGAGCGCACGGGCGGTCACGAGTTTGTGTGTGACGGATATGACGGCAATGGCCTTTACCACATCAACTGGGGTTGGGGTGGCTGGGACGACGGTTATTTCGTCCTCACTGTCATGGCTCCCGACAACCAGGGTATCGGTGGTTCGACCGATGCCAATGGCTATTCAATGGGACAGAATGTGTGTGTAAATCTCCACCCGGCCAGCGACATCGTGGACCAGGAGGTTGTGAGAGCTTCCATCTCGGCAATCAATGCCGGTCAAAGCAAACTGCGCAAGGATGGCGATCTGAATTTCACGCTCAATTTCTCATATCAGTTGCGCACAATACTGATGCATCAATATAATGTCGAGCACGCTTTCCGCCTCCTGTCAGGCAACGGTGACGTTATTGAAGATGCGCTTGCACAGGATTCGCGCTCAATGAATCCGGCCAACAGGTATTCGTGCAACGCTTCTGTAAAATTGCATGACCTCGCCGATGGTACATATATGTTGCGTGGCATCTCACGCCTGGCCGGAAACCAGGAGTGGATCTATGACGATAACTCTGACCGCAACTACATGGAACTCGTGGTCAATGGAGACCAGATGGAAGTCATCATCAAGCCCGGCAAAGGCTCCAATCTCGTTGTGAACTCGATGAGACTTATAGGTACCACTAATGCCGGTCAATGGCAATCGGTGGTCTACAATATTACCAACAGCGGCAATGACTTCTATGGTGAGACATATATGTTTGTCGACGGGAAACGCTCGTCGGGCAATACAATAAGCATCCGCGCCGGAGAGACTGCCGATATCTATTTCAAATTCCAACCCGATAATTCATTCGGCTCCCACAGTTTTATACTCTCGCTGGCTACCAACACTAACTCGGGAAATGTGATCAGCAACATTGACCGTATGTATAACAACGACTGCCTGTGGAAAGCTGATGGCTCGCTCAGCGCCCTGCCCAAGGTAACGAGCACAAGCTATGTAGTTCCAGAGGATGCCGTCGGTCTGTATCTCTACGGCTCAGCTCCGCGGCAGATCGCGTTAAATAAAGCAAATCCCAACCTTGTGCTCTATCTCGATGAGGATGCCAAGTTGACGACCCGTACAGAGAATACAATGAGAAAATACATTTCCAACATCGTTATCGGCGGCAAAGCCAAAGTGGCCGGTTTCAAGGATGGCTACCCACTGTCGATTCCCATGCCGTTCGTGGCGGAGAAGGCAAGCTATACCCGCGATGATATGCCCCGCTGGAGTACAGTGGCACTTCCATTTGATGTCGACGAGATCACAGTTGACGGTGTCGCCGTTGACTGGTTCACTTCAAAGACTGATACCGATAAGAATCTGTTCGTCAAAACGTTCTCATTGATACGAAGTGGCCAGGCCCGTTTCTCACATGCCGCTGATTTCAAAGCCAACACAGCCTATTTTGTAGGTGTTGAAGGCGATTTCAATGGCTCGTCGTTCAACCACACCGGCAAGTCGGTGACATTCTCGGCAACCAATGCAACCGTGCAGATATCGGGAGAGAATACCGACAGCTACACAGCCGGCGGAGATAAGATGCTGCCCTGCTACAGCACTGAGGCCCACACAAAGCTCTTAGGTCTTGATGACCAATTGGAAAATTTTGTGAAAGTCGACAAGACCGAGCCTTTCCATGGCTATATAACCACCACGAAAAGCAACACTCAATTCCCTGTTTACTACGACCAGGGTGAGACCAGCGGAATCGAGGATGTTATCGCCAATGAGGAACTGACGATTGAACCTGAGACTCCTGTCTATAATGTGATGGGTGTGAAAGTGGGCCGATATGCCGACTTTGACCAGCTCTCCCACGGCATATACATCGTTGCCGGCCGCAAGATTGCCAAGTTCTGAACAAATAAACCTTTTCAAATAATAATAGGGTTCAATTCCTTTATAAATAGGGGATTGGACCCTATGTTTTTAAAGCATGGGCTTCATTGCCTGCCAATCGATTCCCGATACTGTTGTGAAAACCCGGAAATTTATGCTACCTTTAGAGGCTCTAATAAACGATATTTACATGTATGAATAAATATATATTTTCTATAATTGCAGCATTGCTGGTATCGGCTTTTTCCGGCAGAATATCGGCGTTGACTGTCGGCGCCGACCGCCCGGAACTGTATCTCACGCAGTTGAAGGGGAAGCGTGTTGCGCTATATTCCAACCATACGGGCCTCAGAAATGATGGGCGCCATACACTCGACCATTTGCTTGAGGCCGGAGTTGATGTGAAATATCTCTTTTCGCCCGAGCATGGCTTCAGAGGCACTGCCGATGCCGGCGCCCATGTGAAGGGTGGGATAGACCCTGAGACCGGCGTGAGGGTGCTCTCGCTATATGGCAAGGGGAAGAAACAGGCTCTGGCATATGTCGATTCAGTCGATGTCGTCATGACCGACATCCAGGACGTGGGGCTCAGGTTCTACACATATTATTGCACGATGCTGGAGCTTATGAATGCCGCTCTGCCCGGAAATAAGGAGTTCATCATACTCGACCGTCCCAATCCTACATCGCCCATGGGTGTGGATGGCCCGGTGCTCGATATGAAATACCGCTCGGGGGTGGGGCGTCTCCCCATCCCGGTGCTCCATGGCATGACGCTTGGCGAACTGGCCACCATGGCCTCGGGTGAGGGTTGGCTCGACAAGGGTGGCAAATCAAGACTCACGGTAATACCGTGTGAAGGTTACACCCATGCCACCCGTTATGAGCTCCCGGTCCCGCCGTCGCCCAATTTGCCCAATATCCACGCCATCTACCTGTATCCCTCGATGTGCTATTTTGAGGCTACACCTATGTCGCTTGGCCGAGGCACCGACAGCCCGTTTGAGGTGTACGGCCACCCGTCGATGAAGTCGGGGGAGTATACTTTCACACCCTGTTCGCGTCAAGGAGCCACAAAGCCACCGTTGCTCGACCGCCGTTGTCGCGGTGTCGACCTGCGTGGGGTGCCCTCTGATACTCTGATAGCGCGTGGCGTTGACCTTACATATCTCATTGATGCCTATGACCGCATGGGACGTCCGAAGGATTTTTTCACCTCCTTCTTTGAGCTCCTGATAGGCAATGGCAATGTGAGACGCATGATTGAGAGCGGAGCCACAGCCTCTGAAATAAAGGCCACCTGGCGCGAGGAGGCCCGCCGGTTTGACTCGCGCCGCCGTCCCTATCTACTGTATCCCTTGAAATAATATGCCATGACACCTACAATCGTGATATGTGTAATAGCGGTATACTTTCTGTTGCTGCTCATTATCTCAAGACTGGCTTCGCGCAAGGCCGATGATGCTGCGTTTGTCAACGCCGGGCGGCGCACTCCCTGGCCTATTGTGGCTTTCGGCATGATTGGTGCCGCTATCTCGGGCGTGACTTTTGTCTCGGTGCCGGGGATGGTGGCCACCGGTTCATATGCCTACCTGCAGATGATTTTAGGCTTTGTGGTGGGGTATGCCGTGATAGCCTTTGCCCTTATCCCCATGTTCTATAAGCGCGGTCTAATCTCGATCTATGGCTATCTTGAGGGGCGCTTCGGGCGGTCGACTTACCGGTCGGGGGCGTGGTTTTTCCTTTTGAGCAAGATGCTTGGGGCTGCCGTGCGATTCTTTGTGGTGTGTGTGGTATTGCAGGAGCTGGTATTCGGTCCGCTCGGGATTCCGTTCATATTTAATGTCATAGTGACGATCGCTCTGATATGGCTGTACACGGCACGGTCGGGAGTCAAGGCGGTGATATGGACCGACACGCTGAAAAGTTTCTGCCTGATTATGTCGGTGATTCTGTGTATATATTTTATCGCAACGGGGATGGGGCATGATGTGCCGTCGCTGGCACGCGAGGTGTACCGGCACCCTACATCGCGGGTGTTCTTCTTCGACGACCCGTTGTCGGGTAGCTATTTCTGGAAACAATTTGTGGCCGGAATCTTTCTCGCCATTGCAATGACGGGGCTTGACCAAGATATGATGCAGCGCACGCTGGCATGTCCCGATTACAGGCAGAGCCAGAAAAACATGATTGTGGCCTCGTTGCTGCAGGTTGTGGTGGTGGCGCTGTTCCTTGTGCTCGGTACGTTGCTCGTGTTGTTTGTCGACCATACCGGGGACCTCGGCATGCCGGCCAAGAGCGACAGCCTGTTCTCGCTTGTGGCCACCCACCCGTCAATGCCGGTATTTGTAGGAGTGCTGTTTATTCTGGGGCTTATTTCGGCGGCCTATTCGGCGGCGGGGTCAGCTCTCACATCGCTCACCACCTCCTATACCATAGATATCATGGGACACAATGACCCGTCGCGGAAAGGACATGTGACCATGAGACGACGGGTACATGTGGCCATGTCGTGTATCATGGGGCTGATAATAATCGCATTCTACTACATAAGCGACAGTGATGCCATAAGCGCGGTCTACACGCTGGCTTCATATACCTATGGACCTATACTCGGACTGTTCGTCTTCGGCATGTTAAGTCACGCCCGTGTGCGCGACAAATGGGTGCCGTTGGTATGCATCACAGCCCCGTTGTTTGCATGGTTCACAACCAAGTTGCTGTACAGCTGCTTCGGCTATCAGACCGGATTCGAGCTGTTGCTCATCAATGCCGCATACACGGTCCTGGGCCTCATGATGCTGATAACCCCCAAAACTAATAACTAACACTTAATACTTAATATACGGTGTCTTCCAATCTGTTAACCCGCGCTATGTGGCTTGTCAATCTGTTGAGGCGTTATGGCCGGTTGACGCGAGCCGAAATCAACGAACACTGGCATTCCAGCTCTCTGAGTAATGGTCGTGATATGCCTCGCCGCACATTTTTCAATCTGCGCGAGGGTATATCCAATCTGTTTCATATTAATATAGGTTATGATATCCACACCTACCAATATTATTTGGAGGAGGACGACCACACCCGCAACCTTACCTCATGGATGGTGCATACCCAGGCTCTCAGTGATATGTTTGCCAGTTCGCGTGATGTGTCCCATCTCATCTTTCTGGAGGATGTCCCCTCGGCGCGTAGCCATCTTGAGCTGCTTGTCGAGGCTCTGAAGGAGCACCGTCCACTCAAATTTGACTATGCTCCCTACACGAGGTCTACTCAATCGCATGATGTGGTTGTGGAGCCTTATTTTCTCAAACTCTTCAAGCAGCGATGGTATGTGACGGGACGTGCTGTCAAAGATGGCGATGCCATAAAGACGTATGCCCTTGACCGCATGATAGCACCGTCGTTGTTGAACGATACATATGAAATACCCGTGACATTTGACGCTGAGACCTATTTCAGCGACAGTTTCGGCATAGTTTTCACCCATTCGGAGGTGAAGGATATCACGCTGCGCGTCGAAGCGAGGCAGGCAAAATATTTCAGGGCCGTTCCGCTTCATCATTCCCAGGCCGAGAAGGTGCATGATACGTATTCGATTTTCACATATCGCATGAAGATTTCGCCCGACTTTGTTGAGGAACTGCTGTCACATGGAGCGCGCGTCACCGTTCTCCAGCCGCCCGAGCTCCGGGCTATGGTGATCGAGGAGCTTCAGGCAGCCCTGCAAAGTTACGACCGGTAGAAGCCGGTGGAGAGACTTCCTTCTGTAACTGTAGGGGTACGGCAATCTTTGTTGCAGGATTTAGAGTCTGTCCCATAATATA
>JAAGKN010000917.1_pt1 | contig 58483 bp, 49 predicted proteins | sample 6206371 | NCBI WGS metagenome assembly JAAGKN01 (sample SAMN11533720, study PRJNA540317) | gut metagenome | isolation source: fecal pellets from male and female animal of same cohort | host: Peromyscus leucopus | place: USA:CA | collected 2017 | reverse complement strand
ATCAATAAAGATTGCCGGAGCGCCGGAAGGATACGGACCGCGGAATACCTCAGCTTTATCTAGGGATTTATCCACACCGTCACGCATGATTTCGACGATGATTTCCCCCATAGTCATAATTTCTGCCATTGGTTCATGTCCTTTCTTTCCTTATGCGCCGACAAACTGCTTTTTCAGGAATACAAGAGAATCTGCAATCATTTTATCCATGCCGGCTTCATCTGCACCGCCGGACAAATCACGCCATACTTTAATATCGCTGCCCACTGTTCCGCCGGATTTCATAAACGGTTCCATGACAACCATTCTGTCATATCCGATATCACGCAGCGCCTGACCGATTTCAGCCCAGGGAAGATGTCCCATACCAGGCAGCTTCCGGTTGCCCTCGCCTACATGTACATGAGCAAGCAGATCTCCTGCACGGCGGATTGCAGCAGGGAGGTCATCTTCTTCAATATTCATGTGGAAGGTATCCAGCAGCAGTTTTACAGAATCACGGTTTACATCCTTGCAGAAACGAACGCCCTCTTCACAGTCTGTAAGCAGGATGGTTTCAAACCGGTTCAGAATTTCCAGACAAATGGTAATACCAAGGCGATCCGCCTCGTCGCCCACCTCCTGCATACCTTTTACAGCACGCTCCCACAGCGCATCCTTGTCCAGATCCTTGAAATCATAAGGCCAGCAGTTGTACAGTGCGCCGATCAGCGTATTGCAGTCGATTTTTACCATCTGATGCATAATATCTATGAGGAACTGAACACCCGCACGGCGGATGTCCGGATCTGCGGAAGATACATCCTTATCTTTAGGAGGTCCAAGGTTTGCAGAAATCTCCAGCCCCAGCTCCTTTGCAACAGTGCGCAGCTCTGCAAGCTGTGCATCGCTCATATTTACGAAATCACCGGCGCCAATCTCGATGACGTCAAAACCAGCCTTCTTTGCCTTTCTTGCCATTTCACAGTAATCTGCACCCCAGTTGCTTACCCAGTAAGCATACAGTGTTCCAAATTTCATTGTATAACCCTTTCTGTTCTATAGTAATATTCTTTATCGTTGTCCGTCTATCCCATATACAAGCTGCATAGGACTGACAGCAAGTGAAAAAGCGTTCTCGATGCCTGTGGTATTATAGGTGGTTCGAATTTCCTTTTCCTGCACCATATCATACCACGCCCGATATCCATCGGCATATGCGGCACGCTGTTCATCTGTGCCTTGCACATATCGGCTTTCATAGGTTGCGCTGTACCCAAGGAACAGCATATGCACAGACAGGCGGCGGATATTTTCCCGCTCCTGCTCCGTCTCGCATGCGGCAGACGCCTGTGCAAACAGAGACTGCATTTCATCAAAATGATTGGCAAAATATGCTTTGGAATAAATATCAAAGGGATGTTCAAAATCGTTGAGCACGCAGCCCATTTCATCCCCCGCCTCTATGAGCATTTGTATATACGTATATATATACGACCATCCCGGTCCGTAATATGCCCGCAGATATTCCTCCATCCGAAGGATATATTCTTCTTCCGTCATACCGGCATCCCAGATCAGTCTGGAAATCAGATACGCATCCAGATCTTCAAATGAGCTTCCGGTAGTACCTACTACATAAAAGCCTGTGGCTTTGTGCTCCATGAACCAAAGAAAATCATTATACAGATTTGCAAGATTGGGCTGAGGGCACAGCAGATAGTATATGTTGGTAGGATAATACCACACATAAATCTGAGAGCAATGCTCCGTCCATCCCAGGTAGTATGCTTCCTCTTTGGTGTTGGAGTATCCCAGGCTGTTGCCGCCTTCCCTACATTCGCCGCTGCCTATGAGATGATTGGCACAGCCATTCCAGCAATACAGCAGCGCCACCTCATCGTTCAGCACTACATTTTTCGGCGGGATCCGTACATCGCCGTATGCATTGGTAATCACACGGATGCCCGGATATTCTTCACGCAGCGTGTTGTCAATTCGGTTTACAAAAGGCACCAGCACACCAGCTTGACTGCCTTCTGCCTGATACGTAGCGCTGCATTCTGCGCACGCACAGAATTTTCCTTCCGCTGAATAGGAGCAGGATATTTCTGTAATACTTTTGCCAACAATGCCGCCTGCAGCAATCCGCTGATCCAGAAGCGCCTTCATATTGGCAAGGCAGGTTTCATAAGTACTCTCCAAAGACAAACAGGGAACCGCCGCATCCGGCACAAAATAATCCATAGAATGGGCATTCAAAAACAGCCGTTCTATACCGTATCCATATTCAGGCTGCAGCATGCTTGGCTGTCCAGAACAGCCACTAAGCTTGCGTTTGATAACAGAAGAATATGTATAATCGTTGGCAAAAGAATCAATGGTAACGCAGCGATATCTGACTGTCGGAACCTGCTCATCCCGCAGTCCGTTCGGCAGATTTATCGTATCGGCAGTATACAGCACTTTATCGTTATATCCTAAAAAGCGATAGCCGAAATATTCCTCCAGCAGTTCATACACGCCATACATAACGCCTCTGGCAGCGCCGCCTATAATGGTGAGCGTTCCGCCGGAAACAGCTATAGAAAATCCGTCATCGCCAAGACGGCGGGACCCGTCATCCGCGCACAATACGATCTGATAGGGAGCATTGCAATCCCCCTCTGCAATGACAAGGGTTCTGCCGCAGGCTTCTTTTACATATTTCTGCAATTCAGAAGCCGCAAACCTCACATTTGCATTTTCCGGATCCGTCACCACAATGGTATACATTCCGATATTGTTCCCTGCAATGGTGATGCGATCAACATTTGTATCAGGAACCGGATAAGTCTGGGATAAATCAATAATATCAGCAAGATGCCGCCTGAGTTCAAAGCTGTCAAAGGCAGTTACATCTCCGTCGCCATCCACATCTGCCAAGTCAAATTGGATCCAATCTGTGACATCTGCAATATATCGTACCAATTCAAATGCATCCAGTGCGTCCACTTCTCCGTCTCCGTTTACATCCCCACGCAGAAAGGATGCCGCGCCACCCGGCACGGCTACAATGAAGGCAGAAAGCAGCATAGATACGATGAGCATACCGCAAATCCATTTTTTCATAATAATCTCCATTCCCTTCCTATATATGCGCCCCACAGAAAGGACGCAATTCTATTCACTAAAACAGATTCAGGAGGACAAACCACAAAGACAAACTTATACTTTTATTATAATATACAGACTGTTTTTTTTCAATAGTTTTTCCTGTATATGCGTCATAAAATCGGACTTGTCATCCCAGTATTGACAAGTATATGGTATTTTTGTTATAATAATGTTGGCTTTAGTTGGCAATATATTATATAGAAGGAGCGAGCTGCATGGACAAAAATGACCGCAAACGCACACATATCAATTTTGCTTCCACCCCAAGCACTCCTTTGCTTTTTTGCACACCTGCACAAGTCACTGCATTGCTGCATGAAGACCGCAAGCCTGTATTTCTAATACGGCACGGGCTGACCGCCTGGAATATGCAAATGCGGCTGCAGGGGCGGGAAAACATTCCGTTGAATGAAGAAGGACGCAGTCAGGCAATGCATTGCGCTGCATTTTTGGGAAAGGCGATGGCTGATAATAAAGTACCCCTGCAAAATGTATATGCCTCACCTCTGATGCGGGCATACGATACAGCAACATACATAGCTGACGGGTTAGGTCTTGGAAAACCGTCTGTTGAAAAAGGTCTGATAGAACGGGATTACGGTTCACTGTCTGGGTTAACCCCTGCTAAGAAAAAAGCTCTGTATCCCACACCGGCAGATTATCCCAAGGATGTGGAAAGCATTCCAAACGCAGCACGGCGGATGAAGCGTACGCTTTCACAAATGTGTCAGGAGAAAGAAGACAAGGCAATTGTTGCGATAACCCACGGAGGCATTATGAACGCATTGTTTTCCTCTCTGACTGGCGGAAGAGCAGGGTTGGGTTCTAATGTAACGCAAAACTGTGCTGTAGCCATGGTTGCCGTCGGAAAATATGATATTATTCCTCTGGCGTTTAATTTGACCGCCTCTGTTTTTCCCGAATATGTTCAGGAAATTGATTTCCCTATGTCTGTTTAAAAATTGCATAAATAAAAAGGCTCCCCAAAGGAGCCTTTTTGCGTCCTATGCCCCTCTCCAGCAAAGGGAGCTCCGCGTTAGCGGGTGAGGGATTGTAAAACAATCATTTTGAAGTATCTTTAAATCGGCAGTATATATCACAATCCCTCCGAATTTTGCTACGCAAAATCCACCTCCCTTTGCTGGGGGGAGGCTTATAAAGTTAAACGAAATTTGTGGCGATCATCTCCCTTTGCCGGGGAGAGCTTTTTTGTTTCCTATGCCTCTCTCCGGCAAAGGGAGAGCTTTTTTTGTTTTTTACTTAACAGCGGCTCCTTTACTAGAGAGCTTTTTTACCTTTTGTTTGGTGGTGGCTCCCTATTAGATAACCTTTTATACATCCAATTCTACGCCCAAAGTTCAAAAACGCCGGCACAATCGGAAAGCTTGGTAAATGTAATATTTGTAAAATGCCGCTTTATTTCCTCATAAACAAAATATGCTTCCTTATCGTCCCAAGTATCCCCACTTTTCACTCTGCACGCTTCCAGGTCACTTCTCGTTTCAAATGCTACATCACCAATATAAATTCTGCCGCCGGGGCGAAGCCGGGACAAAAGCGTATTCAGAAATCCGACTTTTTCATCATCCATCAAATGGTGCAGGGTATAAGTTGCAACAATGCAGTCATATTCCCGTTCCTGTAGTTCTTCCACAAGTCCCTTTGAGAAATCGCCTTGATACAAGCGGGCATCCGGCATTTTTTCCTGTGCAATCTCTATCATGCGGTTTGAAAAATCCTGTCCCCAGACTTTACAGCCGTTTTCATACAGCTTTGCTGTCAATGTGCCAGTTCCAAATCCAAGATCCAGCACATTTCTGCCTGTGCCATCCAAAACCCGGTTAAAAATCTCACCCAGTACCTTTTTATATCCGGCAAAAGGATAGCTGTTCGCATCGTCTGACAAACCAACGCTTTTGTCATAATCCTGCGCCCATAGATCAAATCCGTTTTCGTTGCGCATTGTCTTCTCCTTGAAATTGAAATTTTGCCTTTACCGCATCCGCACCAGCCGGTGCAGCTCCTGCTCCAGAGCATCACAGAACACGGCAAGCTCTTCTTCTGTATTTTGATAAGACAAACTGATGCGCAGAGAACAATCTGCCTCGCGCTCACTAAGTCCAAATGCCAAAAGAGGACGACTGACCTTTTTTGCCCGGGCAGAACAAGCGCTTCCTGCGCTGACACAAATTCCTTTTGCAGACAGGGCACGAAGCATCACTTCACTTTTGATATTCGGCAAAGTAATGTTTACAATCGCATCTACGCCACACTTCGGCATGTTGATCTGCACCAGTCCAGACAGTTTTCCAATCAAGAACTGATGGAGACTGCTGACCTTTTTTGCACGTATATCTGCTTCCAGCATTCCTTCCTGAGCAGCAGCGCCAAACGCTGCAATCGCCGGAACATTTTCTGTACCACTGCGCAATCCATCCTCCTGTCCGCCGCCATACAGCAAAGGAATAATCCGTTTTCTGCGGATCGTATCCTGAGAAACGTATAAAGCAGCGACTCCTTTGGGCGCATATATTTTATGCGCGCTGACAGACAAGGTGTCCATGCCGAGGGAAGCCGGGGTAAAAGGTACGCGCATATAGCCCTGCACAGCGTCGCAGTGTATATGTGCGCTGGGACTTTTTCTACGGATGATATCCGCCGCGGCACGGATCGGATACAGCGCGCCTGTTTCGTTATTCACAAGCATCATAGCGGCAAGGATCACGCTGTCATCCGCCGCCTGTTCCAAATCATCCAAATCCAAAGCACCGCCCCGGGTTGGAATGCGGTGAATAGTAAACCCATCTGCTTCCAACCTTGCCGCAGCGTTCTCTACAGAAGGGTGTTCTCCTTCTGTAATTAAAATTTTTCCCCTGCTGCCGTTTTTCTCCGGTCTGTTTTTCGCATACACCGTTCCAAAGATTGCCTGATTATTTGCTTCTGTTCCGCAGGAGCAAAACAGAATCTGCCCGTCTGCTGCACGACGCAGTCCCAAGGATACTGCAATCTGCCGCCGTGCTTCCTCCAGCAGTTTGTGTGCGTCCATGCCTGCCTGATGGACTGAACCGGGATTTCCATAACATATACGCAAGGCTTCCTGCATTTTCTGCAAGGAAGCCTCCGACGGTTTTGTTGTTGCGCTGTTATCCAGATAAATCATTTTTTCCATGTATTTTATGCCTTATTTAAAAGAGAAATTTTCCAGAACCAGATCCAGATCCGATAAATGTTCCTCGTAATAATCCGGCGTGGAGGTATAGGTTACATAGTATATATAGTTTTTCCGCAATGCGGCAACAATAATATACTGGTATTCCTTCTCATTCAGTACTGCATTGAATGTATACTTGACTGCGTCTGCACCGCCAAGCTTTGTGTCTTCTTCGGCAGTAACCTCCATAGAATCATAAATGCTTTTAAACTGTTCCGTATAACCTTCCCACCAATCGGATACAGTGGTATCGTCCAGATTCATACCAAAAGCAGTGGCTGATACACTGGTAGCATCACCGGAAGAAAAATATGCGCTGGTATAGAGAGAGGATTTGTCCACACGCCATCCGTCCGGAACATAAAACAAATAATCAGCCTCATCTGAGGATGCGAGCTGCATTCCTGACGGAACATCCGGATTCTGCTTTTTTCCACAGCCGCCTAGCAAAACGCCGGCAAGCAGCAGCAATGATACCAGCAAAATACCTCTTTTTTTCATTGTATATCAAGCCCTTCCTTTGTTTGAAATATGAATCGTTCGATAAATCGCTTTATTCATAAATCGGATACTGATTGCAAATTTCTGTAACCGCACCGCGGATGTAGTCAGCTTTGCCATCAAAATCGATTGCTGCCAATGCCATGAGAGTGTGCGAGGGTTTTCATTTCTGAGACACCCAAACCACGGGTTGTGACAGCGGGAGTTCCCACACGGATTCCGCTGGTGACAAACGGCTTTTCAGGATCATTGGGGATTGCATTTTTATTTACAGTGATATACACCTGATCCAATCTCTGTTCCATTTCCTTACCGGTAATATGCATTGGACGCAGGTCTACCAGCATCAAGTGGTTATCTGTTCCACCGGAAACCAAGTCAAAGCCTTCTGCAAGAAGTCCTTCTGCAAGCGCCTTCGCATTTTCAACAATTCTTGCCTGATACTCTTTAAAGGAAGACTGCAGCGCTTCGCCAAAACAAACAGCTTTTGATGCGATGATATGCTCCAGAGGACCGCCCTGCATTCCGGGGAACACTGCCTTATTGATTGCCTTTGCAATATTCTCATCGTTGCAGAGAATCAGACCGCCGCGGGGACCGCGCAATGTTTTATGCGTTGTGGTTGTTACAACATCTGCATAAGGAATCGGAGACGGATGCAGCCCTGCTGCAACCAAACCTGCGATATGCGCCATATCTACCATGAAGAGAGCGCCGACGCTTTTAGCAATTTTGGAAATCCGCTCAAAATCAATGGTTCTTGCATAAGCAGACGCACCTGCAATAATCAGCTTAGGATTACATTCTTTTGCCGTCTGCTCCATAACGTCATAGTCAATAAATCCGGTTTCATCAACACCGTAGGGAACAAAGTTATAGTTAAGACCGGAAAAGTTTACCGGGCTTCCATGTGTCAAATGACCGCCGTGTGCAAGATTCATACCCATTACCGTATCACCATGGGAGAGAAGCGCTAAATATACTGCGGTATTTGCCTGTGCGCCGGAATGAGGCTGCACATTGGCAAATTTTGCACCAAATAATTTGCACGCGCGTTCGATAGCGATTGTTTCAATGACATCCACGCACTCACATCCACCGTAATATCTGCGACCGGGATAACCTTCTGCATATTTATTTGCCGGGGGGGTTGCCATAGCAAGCATCACTGCTTCGGAAATCATATTTTCGCTGGCGATCAATTCCAGACCTCTTTTCTCACGCTGCAGCTCTGCTGCAACAGCATTTCCGATTTCGGGATCCAACTTTTGAAGTTTTTCAATAACAGACTGAACCATTTTTTATTTTCCCTTCTTTTCCGTATTCTTCTATATTATTTTTATTATACAGGATGAAACCATGCATTGCAACAGCAATTTATGAACAGAAGCAGGAAATTTTTCTTTTAACGTAAAAAAAGAACCGCAGATTTAAAATCTGCGGTTCAATGTTATTCTTATACAGTCTCTTTCTTCTTGCGAACAACTACAACTGCTGCGCATGCTACAGCTGCAACTGCTGCTGCGATTATAATGTAAGTCATGTTATCGCCAGTCTGAACGGGTTTCTTATCGCCACCGTTCTGAGCAGGTACGGTTGTTGTATCTGCACCAGGTGCTGCGGTTGTATCATCAGGCTCAGTTACAGGAGGCTTATCCTCGCCATTGCCCTTATCCGCTTCATATGCTTCATACAAAGCAAGGTAAGCTTCATATGCATCTGCAAGCAGTGTCTTAAACTGGAACATTTCCACAGGAGACATGCCTGCAACAGCAGTGATGATTTCCTCGAATGCTGCTTTATCTTCTGCTGTCATATCCTCATATGCAGGAAGTTCGAGAATCTTGTCTGCCAAAGCAGCAAGTGCTTCTATATCAACTTCTTCTCTGCTGAGAATGTCAACATATTTTTCAACCAATGTTGCGAAAGTTTCCGGACGAGCAAGAGCAATGTAATCAGCAGTAGCTGCGTCTTCATCTTCCATCAAAGTGAGGGAATACAGCAGATCAAGAACTTCCTGATCCTGTCCTTCTGTCAACGCGTTTACAGCATCTACAACAGCGGCAACCTTATCCATATTAACTGCATCCATGCCGCCATATACAAGCTTAAAGTATGCATTTACAAGGTTTTCATATGCCTGCGGAATTTCCTGCTGGAAGCGAACAGCCAAACCACCTATGGTAACTATTGCGCTCAGTTCGGTAACTTCATCCAGATACTCTTCTGTAATTACATCGGCATTCGGAAGAGCCTCAATACGAGCAGCAAGTTCTTTTACACTCTGCTCAATTTCATAAGTAACATAAAGTGTTGCAAGCTTGTTGAGAGCGTCTTCATGATTGTCCATCATGTACTGCTGATCTTCCTCAGCTTCGATTGCATCAATGATGTCAGTCAATGCAAGCATTTCAGCAATATTTGCTTCTGTCATAGCATAGAAATCATCCGGCAGTGCAGTAATGCGTGCTGCTATAGCATCCAACTCTTGAACGCGGGTGTATCTTGCGTAAGAAGCGCTCATTCTGTCGTAGCCGTCTTTGAAGTTTGCAGTAATGTATGCTACGTCTTCTGCGGACATAGCCTCAACAGCTGCTACGAGAGCAAGCATTTCCTGAATCTGTTCTGCTGTCATTTCAGCATATGCAGGCAGAGCATTGATTCTTGCACCGATTGCATTCAGCTCCTGTGCATGTGCATATGCAGCGTTGGATGCTTCCAGTCTTGCATAGCCTTCAGCAAAAGCATTCTTAATGTAGTTAAGATCATCAGCAGACAATTTTGCGAGATCTGCTGTGAGAGCAAGCATTTCCTGAACCTGCGCCTCAGTCATTTCAGCATATGCAGGCAGTGCGTTGATTCTTGCGCCGATTACATTCAAACCTTCTACACGTTCATATTCCGCATAGGAAGCATCCATACGAGCCAAAGCATCAGCAAATTTTTCCTGAACATATGCTTTATGAGATTCTTCTGTTATAGCAGCAATCTCAGTACGGAGAGCAAGCATTTCCTGAACTTGTTCTGCTGTCATTTCAGCATATGCAGGCAGTGCTTCTACTCTTGCACCCAGTGCATCCAGCACAACTGCAACTGCAGCCCACTGATGTGCAGCATACAGCTCATCAATTTTGGTAATAGCAGATGCATATGTATTTTGGAAATACGTTTCTGATTTACCAGTAAGGGCATGTACACTGTTATACAGTGCCAACATCTTTGCGATCTGTTCATCGCTCATTCCATCGTAAGCGGGAAGCTCCATAATGTCGGTAGCCAGAGCATCAAGTGCAGTGGTATCGAAAGGAAGCTCCTGCGGGCAATCATTGATGATCTGCATAGTATGGAATACACCGTTTCCAGTTGCATCAACGCCAAAAACTTCTCTCGGATTGATGGAAAGGTTAACATTGAAGTTTGCATTTGCATCAAGAATTTCAAATGTATACACAGCAATCACACCATTAGATGCATTGTTGCTGAGTGCTGCGGCATACTGTGCATAATACGTAACAGGGTTGTTGTTGATGTTTGCAGGAATATACTCGTTGTCTGACCACACATTTCCGTTTGCAACAGAAACAAGCTTTAATGCGCTTGCATTGTAGCTCAAACGGGATTTGTAGCACCACAAACCAGGGTTATTCCCAATTTCGGTCGTTACAGTCAATGTACTTTTGTCGCTGCTAATCTCACCAGTTACATGGGTATATAAATCTGACTCAGGAAGATCAGCTGCAGTTCCCGGAATTACAGCAAGCAATCCGGTCACAAGCATTGCTGCGACAACCAGCAATGATACAAGCTTTTTCATCTGGACTTTACCTCCAAGTTTATAATACATCTTAATTATATCTTCTCACCGTGTTAATGTCAAGACATTTCTTTTATATTTAGGCATAAAAACCAAGCATATTTAATAATTTTTATGATACAATCAATCCATTTTTGTTATATTTATGCCAGTTTGTTATTGAATAACATTATTTGGACCTGCAATGTTTTATTGTTTCAGGATTTTTTTCAGTTGCTTTGCAGTATGTCCCAAAAAATCGTCATATAAATTCATATAGAAATTCGCTTTTCTGGCAGTCCTTAGGAAGATTTGTTTTGTTGCAAAAAACCTCCGCCGGATGGCGGAGGTTTTTATTGCTTTCATATGCCAACTTAGTCAGCAAGTGCCTTTCTGATGCGGAGCTGGTCAATTGCGTCAACATAACCGTCGCCGTTTACATCAGCTCTGGAAGCATACAGAGCATCCATATCAATAATTTTTGCCAGATACTTTCTCATGAGGAGTGCATCGTTCATAGTGATTGCATAGTCACCATCCACGTCGCCTGCATAAGCTCTGTTCCAACCAAAGTCATAATCGCCGATTACAAAGTTGTCAATGTTGATCTTCACGCCGTATACATGCAGCAGGATGCAATTGATTGCACTATCATAAGTAATGTAGTCATATGCGTCAAACTCATCCATGCGAAGAATTTCTTCGCCATTCAAATATACAGCCAATTCAGCAGTCATAGCTTCCTCATCTACTTTGAAAGCGACTTCAAGGTTGTATACTTCACCAGGAACCAGCGGATATGTTTTTTCTGTTTCTTTTTCTCCGAAGTTCTTGTTTGTAGAATTGATATAGAATCTCTGGGTATCCATGTTGTACTTAATAGTAGCAGCACCAATTGTGCTCTTACCGAAGTAGAAGTCAAAGCTGTGACCATACTGACCCATGGAAGCATCTGTATCGAAAGTTCCGTCTACGCTGAAGTCAAATCCAACCTTGGTACCTGCATTCAATTCAGAAGAAGAGTACTCGCGGCCGAAACCGATCTGGTTGTAGTTTAGATCGCTTTCAATATATTTTGCAACACCGTCTTCAATCTTTTCGAATCCGATACTGTCAGAGGTTACTCTAACAAATTCATCCTGGAAGTCATGGAACAGCTTAATATTTCCGGTATAATCAGCAGCGTCGGGAAGCTCAATGAACTTTCTTTCCGGGCAGCCTTCGCTGGTTGTACATTGTGTATATACCAAGCCGGTTTCTTTATCTACACGAGTGATATCATAGTGCTGGAATTTGTGCTCCAGTGTTGCAACTTCCGTTTTTGCTTCTGTAAAGTCACAGTTGTAGCATGTGTAGGTATTCACGCCTTTTTCATAGCACTTAGGATCCGTTGTTCTTGCCCAAGAAAGGATATGACCGTTTGTTTCACAGAAGTTTTCTGCCTTTACATCGGACAGGGTCTTTACATATTCATCGCCGGTACCAAACTTAAGGGTATCAACTTTTGCTTCAAAGGTTTTTGCATCATAAATGCGATAGTTGTCGATAATTGCATTACAGTTATCAAAGTAGTAAATGCACAGGTCACCCCAGTTGTCCATACCTACAGGAGAAGTATAAACTTCAGCCTTATCAATATATACAGTAGCAGCACCATTTGCAATCTGGATTGTTACATTGTGGAACTCACCTGCTGCCCAAGGCTGCAGGTCATTGCCTTCGCCGTAGTAAACCAGGTCTTTGTTCTTACCAACAAATTTGTTACCGACTTTGATACGGGAATCATCGCCGCTGCCAAACTTATTGCAAATAAATTCAATCCATGCACCATCTTGGACTTTATCGGAAGAAATTGTTCCTTCTTTGTCCGGATAGAGTGCCAGATCAAAGTTGATGATATAATCCTTCGGAACAGCGCCATCTGTATGGGAAGTTGTCGTATAAAGTGCGTTGTTATCTTTGGAAGGATCTTTTGCATCGTTGCGAACAGCTTCGATCAAAGTAGCTTCGCCTTCTACAGGATATGTAGAGATCTTGTCGAAAATGTTGACTTTTTCACCTACATGTTCTGCACGAGAAACATTATCATTTACATAATCAAAATAATCTTTGTCAGTCTCAAAGTCCATAACAGGCATATTGCCGAATCGAACATTATCCAAAGAAATTCCGGTCGGCCACCACTGAGCATAAGCATCTGTTATTGCATCGCCCATTGCAGGGAAGTTGCCCTCTACCTTCACGCCGTTCACATAAATGAGTGTCTTGTCTCCTTCTACGGAAAACAGCGCGTGATACCATTCATCAATTTCGAAAGAATAATCAACCGCATTGTTCTGACCGACACCAATTTTGCCATCAGCGATATACGGTCCCTTATTCGTTCCGTTACCAGCGCTCAGTTCAGCAGCGGTATTCGGCAGACGGAAATCAAATTCTATACTATATTTATCAGCAGATTCTTTCCAGTTGTCCTGCGCTTTGCATGTAATACCATTGATATTGGCATAATATTTGCCAAGGTCATGTCTGTACTCGAAAGCAGTTACGGTATCGCCGGAAGCAGATCCGCCGCCCTGCTCTGTACCGTCAAAGTCACGTTCAAACTGTGTGCCTTCGCCGTCAGTCATTCTAACGTTATCCATGATCACACCCAGCGCACCGGTGTACATCAAACCGTCCTTCATCTGACCGTCTACAGCACCAATTGTTGTACCATTAACAATAACGTTTGTCTTACCAGCCTCTGCGCCGCCGGTTCTGATAACGATTTCATACTTCTGACCAACTTCGAAGTTGTAGGGCAGAGTATGTTTCTCACCGTTTACAAGAAGACCGATTTCGGAAATTGTGATTACAGGTCTGATATCAGAACCATAGCTTGCGTTTTTATCGCTTGTACCGATAAAACCATCTTCATTTTCAAACCACAAATCCAGCCAGAAGTTACGAGCTATGCCGGAACAGTTATCAATCTGCAAATATGTAACTTTTGCAGCATTGCCGCTTCCGAGGGGAATGGAATATACGTTTTCAAACTTATCCCCATTTTCTGTAGCAGTGAACTCGAAAGCAGCGGACAGACCAACAGCCAAGCTACCTACGAGCATTGCCAAAGTAAGCACAAGTGCTAAAACTTTTTTCATAAGGTAATAACCTCCATATAATTTTTGGTAAAATCATTGTAGCATTCTTATAACAAATTGTCAATACTTTTTCATTACTTTTTTGTGCATTTTACAGTGTCCCAGACAAAATTTCAAGGCAGAAAACATAAGATTTTTACAAACACCCCCTACTTATTGGGGGCACTTGTGCTGCAAAATCAACATATTGGGGATAGATGTGTGAAAATGCGTGTGAAATTTATTTTTTTACGATTCTTTTTCAGAATGTTCATTTTTGGGAAAAAGTAAGGTCACAAAGTGGAAGCAATTTTAATTTGAGATTGTCTATGTATACTGCCGATTTTAAATTCTGCTTAATGATAGTGAGACAATCCCTCACCCGCTACGCGGGAGCTCCCTATGGAGCCACGTAGTGGATCCTCACATGGGAGGCTAACGAAGTTTTCGGGGAAGCAAAACAAAAAAGCAGCATCTTCCACAGAAGATACTGCTTTGGAGCTGATAGGCGGATTCGAACCGCCGACCTCGTCATTACCAATGACGTGCTCTGCCAACTGAGCTATATCAGCAAAGCGAAAAACGAACATTTTCGTTTCCACTCGCCTATTATAGCAAAGAAAAGTTCGTTTGTCAATACAGTTCAGCAAAAATATCCGTTATATTGAATCGCTTTCTCCTTTGGGAACAGGTATGCATGAAGTTCCACAAAATAATCATCCGTCATAGACGCGATATAATCGGTAACAATGGTGTGCGGATCAGTTTCCTCATAAGGAAACTGACGTGCGTAATGACCCGATGCAATAAAGTCGATATGATGGCGGAAAACGGGAGACTGCCGGCGGCATTCCTGCACATCCTGTACAAGGCGGTGATACAACCGTCCAAACATAGGACGGATTATATCCCGCTGGGGACCTGCCACAGCAGGGTTTAAGTAGATTTGCGTATAATTGCTCTTTTTGGCGACGGACAGAGCATCAAAATATTCCCGATCCATTTTGATATACGGCTTTCCATAACTGTTTTCTATAATATTGACGCTTAAATTATTGATAATTTCCGCATTGATCTGTCCGATAGCACCATAAGCAAATGCATCCTCCTCTTTCGGAATCATGCCGGCTTTTTTCGCATCCTGACGATCCTTTCCAAGATAGGAAATAATATCGCAAATCCGCACCAAGCAGCCTTCCAGTGTAGATGGCATGAGCTTTCGGTTGTTTTGTCGATTCTGGTAACACGCTTCTACAGCAGCATCCAGACTTTGAAAATCCTCCATAGGAAGGGGACGATATTCGTCACATTCAATTTCGCCATCGTGAGAAAGAATGCCGTTCAGAGTTTGGAGTGTTATATTATAAGGAAAAATTCCGTCCAGCACTCGCACGGAATGAACGTTGTGGGCAAAATGCCGCCCAGTTCCTTCAAAATACAGCTCGTCCAGATAAGTTTCCCCTGCGTGACCGAAGGGGGTATGCCCCATATCATGACCCAGCGCAATCGCTTCGATCAAATCCAGATTCAGACCGAGGACACTGCCAATGGTGCGGGCAATCCGGGACACCAATTGCACATGCAACGCACGGCGGGAAATGTCATCATTCTTATAGAAAGAAAACACCTGGGTTTTATCTGTAAAGCGATTGTAATATGCAGAATGGAGGATTTTATCCGTATCCCGCACAAAGGGAGTGCGCCAGACGGTGGGTTTATCATTTGCGGGAATTCTCCGGCAGGCATTTGCATCAAGAAAGCCCATCCGGGGAATGGTGCCATTTTCCCGATCGCTGCGGATTCTTTCCTCGATTTCGGGAGACAAGGTATCGTATTTCACAGACAGGCTCCTTTCAGATACGTTTACGGATGAATTAAGAGAAAATACAAAATTACAACTGCACCCAGAGCAATCCGGTACCAGCCAAAGCTTTCAAAGCTATGACGGCGTACAAAGCTGACAAGGAAACGAATCACAGCAAGAGAAACAAGGAATGCAGTAATGGTACCTACCAAAAGGACAAGGAGTTCTGTAGTGCCGAACATTTCCGTTTCACCGGAAACCACTTTGGCAACATATTTCAGCCCGCGCAGACCGCTGGCGCCAAACATAACCGGAACAGCAAGGAAGAAGGAAAATTCCGCGGCAGCCGTCCGTGAGACGCCAAGCAGCATTGCACCTACGATGGTCGCGCCGCTGCGGGAGGTACCAGGGATGAGAGCGAGAACCTGGAACATGCCGATAAACAGGGCCGTTTTCATGTCGATATCCTCCGGCTTCTCAATCCGGAAGGGCGTTTTGCTGCGGGTGCGCTCAATAACGATGAAGGCAATGCCATACAAAATCAATGTAATGGCAACCACAACAAAAGTGGAGAGATGCTGGTCAATGATATCGTCAAACAGGAGACCAATCACCGCCGCAGGAAAGACGGCAACGATGATTTTGCCCCACATTTTCAGGGTATATTTATTTTCCGCAGGGCTTTTCTTTTTGCTCCACGGATTGAGCCGGGAGAAATAGATCACCACCACAGCCAATATGGATCCAAGCTGGATGACCACATCGAACATGGACATAAATGCATCGGATGTTTCTTTCAATGGAAAGAATTCATTAAAAAGAATCAGGTGTCCCGTACTGCTCACGGGAAGCCATTCCGTAATCCCCTGGATAATGCCAAGAAGCAGGGATTTAATCAATTCCACAATTAACATGCTAAGTTCTCCTAATTATATTGGTAAAATCAGCCTCAGCCTTCCCGCAGGATATCCCCCGCCTGCACCGGAAACGGCGGATTCAAATAAAACGTCATTCCCGGATGGGGTGCGGATTCCAACGGCACGCCGGACGCGTCCCACATTTGATCTGCCGTAAACGGCTGCCCCGGACGTCCCGGTGAAAGCAATTCCACCGAAGCGCCCCGCACGGTTTTATTCCGCTGCACAAAGGGAACCCTGCCGTTTTCAACTGCTGCACCGACGCAGACGGCAAGGTATGCCTTTTCCCGGATATATCCGGGCTGGGTTACCAGATTCGGTTCCCTTTTCGGATCATGATAAAAAAAGCCCGTGCCGTACTCCCTATGGGATACGGAATCCAGTTCCCGCTGCCAGGCAGGATCAAAACGATAATTTTCCGGGCTGTTCACAAAAGAATCCAGCGCCATTTTATATGTATTCGTAACAACGGCAGTATAGTACGCGCTGCGCACCCGTCCCTCCAGCTTCAGGCTGTCGATTCCTGCCCAACCAGATCGGGCACATGCTCGATCATGCACATATCCTTAGAGCTCATGATGAAGCTTTCTCCGCCATCCTCTATAACAGGCATACGGTCACCGGGCCGCTTTTCCTCTGCAATCTCTCCAGAATAAATCCAGCGGCAAGGTTGGGCGCACGCGCCCCGGTTTGCGTCCCGCCCAACATAATATTGAGATAAGAGACACCGTCCGCTGTATGCAACACACATGGATCCATGCACAAAAGCTTCCAGTTCCACTTCCGCAGGCAGTGCATTTCGAATGGCAGAAATCTGAGCAAGAGACAGCTCTCTTGCAAGCACAATCCGTTTTGCCCCCATTTTATGCCACGCCATACAGGTTGCGGCAGAAACAGTAGACGCCTGGGTGGAAATATGAATTTCCAGATCTGGCGCACATTCCCGCGCCAAGGCGACCACACCAAGATCGGAAACGATTGCGGCATCTGCGCCGATTTGATGTAAATAAATCAAAAACTGCCGCAGAGCGGGATATTCCGCATCCCTTGGCATGATATTGACCGTCACATACACCCGCACGCCCCTCTCGTGTGCATATTCCACGGCGCGCGCCAGTTCCTCATCGGAAAAGTTGCCGGAAGCAGCCCGCATACCAAAGGTTTTTCCGGCAAGATACACCGCATCCGCACCGAAATATATGGCGCTTTTCAGTTTTTCAAAGTCGCCGGCAGGCGACAAAAGTTCCGGGCGCTTCACTGTTCAAAATCCATGCACATTCTGCCATGGGTATACGGTCGCACATATGTATCGGCAGCCTGCTGATGCAGCGGATGCTTCTGATACTGCTGCAGCGCCGCTTCGTCTGTAAAGACGGTGTCCAGCATCATATCCGCATTGGACGACGGAAGCCCATCGATCCAAACTGCAGCAGATACCAGTCCGGGAATTTGACCTGTCAGTCCCTCCAGCGCTTCCTTGGTATTTTTCTTTACAAGGTTCAGGCGTTCGCCTGTTAAATCCTCTTTCAATTTCCAAATTACAATATGTCTGACCATTTTTTAATCACATACTTTCTTTAACTTTTTTACAATCCCTCAGTCGCTGTCGCTACGCATCACTGCGTTTGGGCGACAGCTCCCTTGGGAGCCACGCAGTGGATCCTCACATGGGAGCCTTTGTGTTATGGTTATGCTCCGCGACAGCCCCTTTGCTGTGGGAGGCTTTTTTTGGGGGGAGAAGTTTCCCCCTTGTGAGGATCCACTGCGTGGCTCCAAAGGGGCTGTTGGTAAAGCGCAAATCCTATTACCCCCAAGGTTCGCTACGCGGATCCAACACAAGGGAACTGTCGGTAAAGCACAAACCCTATTAGCCTCCCCCCAGCAAAGGGAGGTGGCGCGACCAAGCGCAGCGATCGTTTCGGAGGGATTGTCTTTTTACACATTCATAATCACAGGCAGGATCATGGGCTTTCTCTTGGTTTTGCTGAACAGATATTTTGTCAGATTTTCCTTCACGCTGTTTTTCATCTGCGTCCATTCTGTAACGCCGGAATCCAACGCGTCGTTCAATACTTTTGACGCAATACGGCGCACTTCTTCCATCAGTTCCTCCGCTTCGCGGACATATACAAACCCACGGGATACAATATCCGGTCCGCTTGCAATGGTCTTTTCTTCCACATCCACAGTTGCTACCACAACGATCAAGCCGTCCTGCGCAAGGTGCCGCCGATCCCGGAGAACGATATTTCCAACATCGCCCACACCGTATCCATCAATGAGCACCCGTCCGGAAGGAACAGTACCTGCACGTTTGCAGCTGTTTTTATCCAGTTCCAGCACATCGCCCGTAGAATTGACAAAAATATTGTTGGAATCCATGCCCAAAAATTCCGCAAGCTCCTTATGCTGCATCAGATGCCGGTATTCTCCATGAATGGGCATGAAAAATTTAGGGCGGATCAGATTGTGCATCAGCTTCAGTTCTTCCTTGCAGGCATGACCGGACACATGAACTTCCTGATTATCATGGTACACGTTTACGCCCCGCTTGTACAGCTCGTTGATAATCCGTCCCACCAGCAGTTCGTTTCCGGGAATTGCATGGGAGGAAAGCACCACCAAATCCTTGGAGGACAGTTCAATCTGACTGTGATCGGAAAACGCCATTCGGTACAGTGCAGACATAGGCTCACCCTGGGAGCCGGTTGTTACCACAGTTACCATTTCGCTGGGGTACTTATTGATGTCATTCAAATCAATAAGTACATTTTCCGGCACCTTCATATAACCGAGACGCACAGCAGCACCTACTACGTTGATCATACTCCGCCCGGTTACCGCCACTTTTCTGCCGAATTTCACACTGGTGTTGATGATCTGCTGCACCCGGTGCACATTGGAAGAAAAGGTTGCAATAATGATCCGTTTATCTGAATTGGACAGAAAAATATGATCCAGCGAATGTCCCACGGTGCGTTCCGAGGGGGTAAAACCGGAGCGTTCCACATTGGTGGATTCGCACATCAGCAGCAGCACGCCTTCGTTTCCGTATTCTCCAAGGCGGGTAACATCCATCATGCTTCCGTCAATAGGAGACACATCCAGTTTAAAGTCCCCGGTATGAAGTACCGTTCCCACAGGGGTACGCACAGCAATCGCGCAGGCGTCTGCAATAGAATGGTTCACCCGGATAAATTCACACTTGAACACGCCGGCATTTACCACGCTGCCTGCTTCTACGGTGATGAGTTTGGTTTTGTTTGTAAGTTTATGTTCCGCCAGCTTGTTTTCCAGAATACCCAAAGTCAGACGGGTACCGTAGATCGGCGGGTTGATGCTGCGAAGCACATAGGGCAGCGCACCGATATGGTCCTCATGCCCGTGGGTTAAAAATATACCCCGGATTTTCGACGCATTTTTCTCCAGATACGTAATATCGGGAATCACCAAATCAATTCCCAGCATATCCTCATCAGGGAACGCCAGTCCGCAGTCGATCACCACAATATCCTCGCCATATTCCAAAACAGCGATATTTTTGCCGATTTCATTCAGTCCACCCAGCATCATAACTCTGAGTTTGTTTTTTGCCATAATACGATATAACCTTTCTCAGCTGCATCTTGCCACAGCTGCACATGAAAAATATATATTTGGAGTGAGGCTGACTCCATTTTCCACGAATCCTCCCCGGCGGGCAAAAAAAATGCCGCGCCCATATGCAATCACGTTCGTTTTAAATACACATATAAAGATGCAGCAATAAAAAATCCGCAGCACAAGCAAACCCGAACAGCGTCCGGGTGTCTGTCGGTATGTCCGAAGGCGGCGGTCCATACCGATTTACGCATACTTGTCTGTTAAGAAGTCTGAACAATGCTGCCGCAGGCGACCGCGCGCCTGCTTCTTATACACAGAATGCGCAAAGCACCCTGTAAAATGTCCCAACGGGACAACACGAACAAATTACTCCATATATAACTATACACCAAAGAATTCCATTTGTCAAGGGATCATCGCACCATGGAGCAAATCAGCATCACAAGTCCGAATAAAAATGAACAAAGGGACAGCCCGCAGAAAAATGCCCGGTTTCTCCGGCGGCGGCGTTTTTCACGGCGCGGCTCCAGCGCCGCACTTCCGTTTTCAGCAATTTTTACAGCCTGACGAATGATATCGGTTTCATTCAGTTCGCCATCGTCAGAAAAATCCCCTCCCCGACGCAAAATGAAATATGCTTCCTCAAAATAGGGATTTCCTGTATTTGTAATATGAATGATTTTTTTCTGACAGCCTTTAATCATAATTCTGATTGCACCTTCCTTTATGTTGACCGTTATTTTAAGGAAGTATTTGACAAATTTATGAAAAACCATACAAAGTTAAAAATATTTTTTACATTTATATAATTATACGCATAACGGTTATGTCATTTATATAAAACGGTGCGCGTATAAATAATGGTCATTTTACCCTACACTATATTGTAAGCAAAATATGTGCAAACTGCTATGCAGTTTGCACATATTCCATTGAAGTGTAAAAAGGAGACACATTATGCCGACCAACAAACAGCCGTTTACCTTTCACTTAGATGAAGAAGTTCTACAAAAAATTAAAGTGATTGCAAAAGAAGAAACCAGAAGCGCCAGCAATCTGCTGGAGTATTTATGTAAAAAGTGCATCCGTGAGTTCGAACAGGAAAACGGAGAAATTGATCTGGAAAAAGACGCATAAAAATTTATGCACAATAAAAAGGCGGGCCGCAGACCCGCCTTTTAAAAATTGATTTAATCAGACGCCTTCCAGTGGAATCCGTCCTATTCGTCGGTGGATTCTGCCGCCTCGGAGGGATTCTCAGCCTCCGCCTGAGCAAGAGCCACTGCAGCGTCATATGCCTGCAGCACCGCTGTTTCCAATTCAGCACGGAACGTACCGTTGATGGGATGCACAATATCCCGGAACGTACCGTCCGCATTTTTTCTGCTGGGCATTACGATAAAAAACTTATCGCGCGCGTAAATTACCTTGATGTCATGCACAGCCAACTGATCGTCAAAAGTGACAGACGCAATCGCCTTCATTGGACCGTCCTCAAATAGTTTCCGAATTTTCACATCTGTGATATTCATAGTAGCCTTCCTTTCATAATGTAAAATGAAATTGCTGTTCCTATTATCGTCTGATTTTCCGCCGGTATGCGCCGTACCAAAAAAATTACCTACAAGACTTTGTATTTATTCTATTTTTATGGTACAATATTACTATAACACAAAATTATGAAAAATGATATACTAATAGTATGAAAGAAATAAAAAATCTACTTGAATGAATATCGAAAATTTTGTGAACGAAACGGAGACGGCGAATATGGCACTTGAAAATACACATTACGGAGCTGCTGCAATTGAAGAAATGCTCTCCGGTGGACCGAAAAAAATATTTTTTGCAGGAATCGGCGGAATCAGCATGTGTTCTCTGGCACGGGTATCCCAGCTGCGCGGACACACTGTCAGCGGATACGACCGCACCCAGTCCGATATAACCCGTCAGCTTACAGAAGGCGGTATCACTGTATATTACGAAGGAGACCCCTCACACATAGACGGCTGCGACATGCTTGTGTACACCGTGGCCATTCCCCAAGATAATCCGGAATATGCCGCTGCAAAGTCCGCAGGTATCCCCTGCATCTCTCGTGCTGACTACCTGGGATATCTCATGTCCGGCTACGGCTGCCGGATCGGCGTGAGCGGCATGCATGGCAAATCCACCACAACCTCCATGCTGGAAAAGCTGTTTTCCGACGCGGGGCGGGATCCGACTGTAAGCTGCGGTGCCCGCATGGTTAGCCAAAACAGCGCCCACAGAATCGGCGGAGAAGAATATTTTATCTTTGAAGCCTGCGAATACATGGATTCTTTTTTGGATTTTTATCCAACTATAGCGATTATATTAAATATTGAAATGGATCATGTGGATTACTTTCATTCTATGGAACAGATTCACACTTCTTTTCATAAATTTCTGGAACGTACCGGGCCGGACGGAATCGCACTGGTCAACTGTGCTGATGACGATGTAATGCGTGCTGCCGCAGGATACGAGGGGCGCTTGGTCACGTTTGGAGTGGAGGAGCCGGACGCTGACTACTGTGCGGATTCTATCACCTTTGAAAAAGGCTGCGCCCGCTTTACCATACGGCATCATGGAGATATTTTGTGCAGTGCAGCCTTGCAGGTTCCCGGCGCACACGCCGTTTGTGATGCCCTTGCAGCTTCTGCTGCAGCACATCTGTGCGGAATTTCCGGGGAAGAAATCGCACTGGCGCTGGAAAAATTTCAGGGACTGGGACGGCGTATGGAGCCCTGCGGCAAGGCAAAATGCGGTGCAGCAGTGTACTCGGACTATGCCCATCATCCCACTGAAATTGCAGCCAGCCTGGCTGCGGCAGAGCAAATGGGATTCCGGCGGATTTTTTGCGTTTTCCAACCCCACACCTATTCCAGAACCAGTCGTTTGTTTGATGATTTTGCAGCTGCGTTGTCTGGCATCATCAAAGGAGAAATTGTTCTCGCACCGATTTATTCCGCAAGGGAAGTCAACACATACGGTGTTTCCGCAGAACGTTTATCCGATACGATCGTAAAAAATGGGGTAAACTGCCGGTTTATCGCCCAATTTGAAGACATTGCCGACTATCTGAATGCGCACGGATGTGCAGAAGATATGTTTTTGATTATGGGTGCGGGAGATATTATTAAGGTAATCCCACATTTATAATACTATCCAAAAGTTCCAATATAAGGTCCACTGCATACACCATATAGAATTGTTGTACTGTATCGCATAAACATTATAGCCTTTCAGTAAAGGAAAGTGGTGGTCAAGCGCAGCGAGCGAGTCGGAGAGATTGTTTGATATAACTGTCGATTTATAATTCAAATAAAAAATAGTCGCTTTACAATCCCCCAGTCACAATCGCTTCGCTTGGCTGTGACAGCCCCCTTTGCACAAGGGGGCCTTTTAACGCAAGTGCTTGCTTCGCGACAGCTCCCTTTACTGGGGGAGCCTTATGAATTTTGATGCTACGTAACAGCTTCTTTGCTGGGAGGAGGCTTTGGTTTGAATGGCGCTTGACCCTATGAAGCCGTGCGGATCCTCACATGGAGCCTTTTTTGGCTGGATACGCGAAATGCTCCAAGGTTTTTTTACCAACTTCTGCCCACTGTCAAGCAAGCGTCGGTAAAATCTGCAAAAAAATTTGCAAAATCTATTGCAAAACAAAGGATTTTATGATATAATAAAATGCGTTATCGGTACAGATAACAATATAGGGGTATAGCTCAGTTGGTAGAGCAGCGGTCTCCAAAACCGCGTGTCCAGAGTTCGAGTCTTTGTGCCCCTGCCAGAGAGAAGCGGCAGTTTTCGGCAGAAGATTGTCGCTTTTTCATATTTTTAAATGAAGCATACATTAGCCAACTCGTTTGTAGACTGGATATGCACCTTATGGCAATGCCCAAATTTCGCATTTCATATATTCATAATTATAGTTGCCTGACAGCCATGACAAATCCGAGCTTCGTCCTTTTGAGAAGTTCGGATTTATCGTTGTTTTCAATACAAAAATAAGCCAGCGCACGAGGTTGCGTATCCCTTGATAATCATAAATTCATATAAAATAGTTTCTTCAAATGAAAAGGACTGAAAAATGAATCAAGATAAAATTTTTTTAGAAACAGAACCAGTCGGCAAACTGCTGCTGAAGCTGGCACTGCCCACTGTTGCAGCACAAGTTATCAACATGCTCTATAACATCGTTGACCGTATATATATCGGACACATTGCGGACGTAGGATCCCTTGCACTAACCGGCGTGGGCGTCTGCATGCCGCTGATTATGATTGTTACTGCGTTTTCCGCTTTTGCAGGATATGGCGGCGCACCCCGTGCTTCCATTTTTATGGGAAAAGGCGATCATACCACTGCAGAAAAAACGCTTGGAAACTGCTTCGTTCTGCAAATTTTCCTATCCGTTCTCCTGACCGGCGCGTTACTGCTCTGGAACCGTGATTTGCTGCTTGCATTCGGCGCAAGCGAAAACACCATCCCCTTCGCTGTGGATTATATGAACATCTACGCACTGGGCACTATTTTTGTCCAGCTTACCTTAGGAATGAACGCCTTCATCACCGCCCAGGGATTTGCCAAAACCGGTATGCTGTCCGTGCTGATCGGAGCCGCTGCAAACATTATATTAGACCCTATCTTCATATTTGGTCTGGATATGGGCGTGCGCGGCGCAGCACTTGCAACCGTTCTTTCTCAAACTGCCTCCTGTATATGGGTGCTTCTGTTCCTGTTTGGCAGAAAAACCAACCTGCGAATCCGAAAAATCCATCTGCGTCCCCAGGCGGAAATTATTCTTCCGGTATTTGCGCTGGGATCGTCTGTATTTATCATGCAAGCAAGCGAAAGCATTATATCTGTTTGTTTCAATTCTTCCCTGCTTCGCTATGGCGGAGATATCGCAGTTGGCGCTATGACGATCCTCACCAGCGTTATGCAGTTTGCCATGCTTCCCCTGCAGGGACTGGGACAGGGCGCACAGCCTATCATCAGTTACAACTACGGCGCCGGCAACAGCGCACGGGTTAAATCTGCATATTGGCTGCTGCTGCGGGCGGATTTATGCTATTCCACCCTATTGTGGCTTCTTATTATGATCTTTCCCCAAGGCTTTGCCGCCATGTTCACCGCAGATGCAGCACTGATCGCCTTTACCAAAACCGCACTGCGAATTTATGCAGGGTGCCTCCTTTTGTTCGGCATTCAAATGGCATGCCAAATGACCTTTACTTCCATTGGCTATGCCAAAGCCTCTATCATCGTAGCGGTAACGAGAAAATTTATTTTGCTGATTCCCCTGATTTACATACTGCCCGGTATTTTACCAATCAGCAAAACAATGGCAGTTTACACGGCAGAGCCTGTTGCAGACTTTCTTGCAGTAACCTTTACATCCGTTTTGTTTGTGTTCCAATTCAGAAAAGCTATGAATCAGCTTCCCACCACACCGAAAGCGGAGGAAAAATAAATATATTACAGAAAGCATGTGGATTATTTATGCATACAATATACGAAACAAAAACAGCCAGACAGCGAGAGGCACTGAAAGACTTCTTCGGCGGGTTTGAAGGTGAACAAGTCCCGGAAGAGTTATTGGACCGTCTGTTTCAATATGAAGAACTAATGATTAAGTATCGCTCGGCTATCCGGGAGATTACAACAAAGCTTGAAATTCTGAATGATGAATTATCTTCCTCAACAAAGCAAAATCCCATTGAAAGCATACAGTCCCGGATTAAGCGCCCCCAAAGCATCGCTGGAAAGCTGCGGCGGCTGCACCAGCCGGTGGCGGTAGAATCTATTGCACGGAATTTAAACGATGTAGCAGGAATTCGTGTAATCTGCCCGTTCATCAACGATATATACGCAGTGGAAAAAATGCTGCTCCAGCAGGATGATGTGCGTCTGATTGCCCGAAAGGATTATATTCGCAGCCCAAAGGAAAGCGGGTACCGCAGCCTGCATTTGGTAGTAGAAATTCCTGTATTCTTTTCCATGCGAAAAGAATTTATTCGGGTGGAAATACAGATTCGCACAGTAGCTATGAATTTTTGGGCAAGTCTGGAGCATCAGATTCGGTATAAAAACGATTCCCCGCAGGTTCAGGAAATTGCAAGTGATCTGAAAGAATGCGCGGATACTATCGCACGAACAGATGAAAAAATGCAGGCGCTGCGGCAGCGGATTTTGACCCATACGGAAGAGGTATTGTGATCGGAATCTCTTCGAAACAACGCTTGCACAAACAAAAACTCCCCCGGCAAAGGGGTGCCGATGTAATCGGCAGGGGGATTGTATACACGAACTGCCGATTTACAGATTATGCAAAATGATAGAATAACAATCCCTCAGTCGCTACGCGACAGCTCCCTTTGCACAAGGGAGCCTTTTTATGTTTATGCCGCACGGGAGCTTCCTTGACCGGGGGAGCCTTCTTGTTGGAATGGCGCTTACGCCGCGTTGCTTCTTCTTACACATGGTAGCCTTTTGTTTGTACTATACGGAAGTCACCTTTGCCGGGGAGTCGCGCCGCACCACACCATACCAAGCCCCCTTGTGCAAAGGGGGGTGCCGATGTAATCGGCGGGGGGATTGTATACACGAACTGCCGATTTGCAGATTATGCAAAATAATAAATAGACAATCCCTCAGTCGCTCCGCGACAGCTCCCTTTGCACAAGGGAGCCTTTTTGTTGTGCTATACGGAAGCCCCCTATACCGGGGAGGCTTTTTAAGTTGAAAATAAATTTTATTTCTGCTTTTTGGGTAAAATAAAAGAAAACGATCCGGGGGAAAAGACAAAATGCGGGAACAAATTTTATCTGACACTGCAATAAAACGTTTTGAAAAATTTCTGCAAAAAGAAGAAAAAAGCAAAAATACAATTGAAAAATACCTGCGAGACGTGCAGGCGTTTATGAGATTTACAGGCAAAAGCAGCATTATCAAGGAAACGGTGATCGCCTATAAAACACAACTGATTCAAAATAACTACGCCGCTCATAGCATCAATTCTATGCTGGCAAGCATCAACAGCCTGTTTTCATTTCTTGGCTGGACGGACTGTAAGGTGAAATCTATCAAGCTCCAGCGGCAAATCTACTGTCCTGAAGAAAAGGAACTGACCAAAGCGGAATATATGCGTCTTGTAAGCACAGCAAACGGCAAAGGCAACGAACGGCTGGGGCTCATCTTGCAGACGATCTGCGGCACGGGAATCCGCGTGAGCGAGCTTCCGTTTATCACCGTAGAATCTGTCAAAGCTGGTGAAGCAGCCGTTTCGCTCAAGGGCAAGATGCGGTCGGTTTTTATTGTGCGAGATTTACAAAAGAAACTGCTCCGCTATGCAGCAGAGCAGAAAATCAAAACAGGATCAATATTTATCACCCGCACCGGCAAACCCATGAGCCGTACAAACATCTGGCGGGAAATGAAAAACCTTTGCGTGCAGGCGCATGTCAATCCCGGGAAAGTTTTTCCCCATAATCTGCGGCATTTGTTCGCCCGCACCTTTTACGGCATTGAAAAAGATATCGCAAAACTTGCCGACATTCTCGGTCACAGCAGCATCAATACCACAAGAATCTATATTGTCACCACCGGAAATGAGCACCGCCGCCGCATGGAAAATATGAAGTTGATTTTATAAAAAATCACTGAAAAGTCATTTACAACATAAACTGCATTATGTTGTAACGGTGAATGCTTTCAGAAATATATACCCTATTGTACACAATCTATTATAGCACAGACATGAAAAAATGCAATAAATTTTGATATAAAAAAGCGTATGTAAGAAGAAAATGTCGAATGTAAAATCTCGCTTCTAAGTAATTTTTTGGCTTATGGCAGAGATTCTTTTTTTGCGTCTGTTTTTCAATTATAAATAGGATTATGTCGGCTTCTTTCTGTTCTGTTTACAACATAATGCAGTTTATGTTGCAGATGCAGGAGAGGAGTGTTCATTATAATATGGGAATCGTATTATTCAAACACAATTCTGACGCATATGAATCGGCACTTGCATTGTTGAAGCGAGAGAAAAAAGCCGCGGTCATTCATCCTACAGGAACGGGGAAATCCTTCATCGGTTTCAAGCTGTGCGAGGATCACCCCGATATTACTGTCTGCTGGCTTTCCCCTTCCGAATACATTTTTCAAACCCAGCTCGAAAATTGGGTGGCAGCAGGCGGTACACAACTTGAAAATATCATTTTTATAACCTACGCCAAATTGATCCTGATGAGCGAAGAAGAACTGAATACCATTCACCCCGGATATATCATTCTGGATGAATTTCATCGGGCAGGTTCCGAAATCTGGGGGAGCAGCGTCAAAAAACTGCTTATGCTATATGCAGGCACACCGATTCTTGGACTTTCCGCAACCAATATCCGGTATCTTGACAATCAGCGCGATATGGCTGACGAACTGTTCGACGGTCACATCGCCTCGGAAATGACACTCGGCGAATCCATCGTGCGCGGCATTTTAAACGCGCCCAAATATGTGCTCTCCGTATTTTCCTATCAAAAAGATCTGGAAAGATATAGGGCAAAAATAAAACGTTCTAAAAACAAGGCGGTTCGGGATGAAGCAGAGCAGTATCTCGAAGCGCTGCGTCGCGCCCTTGCAAAAGCGGACGGAATGGAAGAAATCTTTCAGAAACATATGGATGACCCCCATGGGAAATATATCGTTTTCTGTGCAAATGCGGATCATATGCGGGAAATGATGGACAAGGCAAGCGAGTGGTTTCGTTTGGTTGACAAAAATCCCAATATATATTCCATGTATTCTGAAGATCCCGCGGCAAGAGCCTCTTTTGCCGCATTCAAAGCAGACAGTGACGCTTCTCACCTGCGCCTGCTTTATTGCATTGACGCTTTGAACGAAGGCATTCATCTTGACGATGTAAGCGGCGTGATACTGCTTCGTCCCACCGTATCGCCTATCGTATATAAGCAGCAGATAGGACGTGCGCTTTCTGCATCCAAAAAGAAAAACGCAGTGATTTTCGATATTGTAATGAACATCGAAAATCTGTACAGCATCGGCATGTTAGAGGACGAAATGCAGATCGCAATGACCTACTACCGCTCTCTCGGAAACGGTGAGGCAATTGTAAACGAGCACTTTCGCATCATTGATGAGGTACGCGACTGCCGCATGCTGTTTGAAAAGCTGAACGATGCGCTCCATGCTTCATGGGACATAATGTATGAAAAAGCAGAGGAATATTTTTCGCAAAAGGGCGACCTTGCCGTTCCCCATCATTACAAAACAGATGAAGGATATTCACTCGGAAGCTGGCTTCAAACCCAAAGAAAGGTCCGCTCCGGCGAGCAATACGGAACGCTGACAGAAGAACGGATTGAAAAGCTGGATGCAATCGGTATGATATGGGACAGCTACCGGGATCTTTCCTGGGAAAGAAACTTTACAGAAGCAAAAGCATATTATGAGGCTTTCGGTAATCTGAACGTCAGCATCAACTATGTAACAGAAACCGGGCTGCGGCTGGGCGCATGGATTTCCAACCTGCGTGCCGCCAGAAAAAACGGAAGTCAGAGAAAAGACATTTCAGAACAGCGCATCGAGGCGCTTGACAAAATCGGCATGGTATGGGATATGTCGGATATGCTGTGGAATCAATACTACGGCGCATGCCTGACATATTACCGCGAGCATGGCAATCTTGATGTGCCTGCCGGATATGTAACCGGCGACGGGCTGCGGCTGGGCAGTTGGATGATCCACGTCCGTGCATCATATAAAGGAAAAGGCAAAAATTATAAATTAAGCGATGCGCAGATACAGGCGCTGGACGAGATTGGAATGCTCTGGAATGGAAAGCATGACATGCTCTGGGAAAAAGGGTTTGAAGAGGCACAGAAATACCGCAGAGCCTTTGGAAATCTTGACGTTCCCACCGGATTCAAGACAGAATCGGGATACGCGCTTGGCAAATGGATTGCACGTCAAAGAGAAAATACCAGCTTGTCCGAATACAGAAGGAACATGCTGAACAATATCGGCATGATATGGAAAAAAAGGGACTCGTGGGAAAAACGCTTTTCCCTTGCCAAAGCATACTACAAGGAACACGGCAATTTGAATGTTCCCGCCAAATATACAGTCGATGGCATTTGGCTTAACAAATGGCTGAATGAGCAGCGTCAGATATATCTTGGCAAGCGGGGCAGCAAATGCCTGACCCAGGAACAAATTGCTAAGCTCAGTTCATTGGGGGTGATCCGGTGAAATGCACCGGCGAGTTGATATGGTTTAAAAGATAGAGGAGATTCAATGTCTGATCAGAAAAAAATACTCGGTAAAGTGAAAAAGCGCCCTGCATTCGAGCATTGGCATTTAATTGCGCTTTATCTGATGATTTATGATTTCTGTGCTGTCAGCGGAGCCTATTTTTTAGCATTGTGGCTGCGTTTTGACTGCCATTTTTCTGAAATTAAGGTTCAGTATTTATCCGCGTGGGTAAAATTTGCGCCGTTTTATGCAGTGATTTGCTGCGCCGTCTTTTGGATGCTTCGGCTGTACCAAAGCCTTTGGCGTTTTGCAAGCTTCAATGAGCTGCGGCGCGTTTCCCTTGCCTCCATTATAACATCGGCATTTCATACTGTTGCCATTACGATAGTTGTGCAGCGCATGCCGATTTCCTATTACATTATAGGCGCGGTGATTCAGTTTGTGGCAGTACTGTTTATACGCTTTGCATATCGGATATATTCTGCTTGAACGCAGCAAAAGAATAAGGCAGCGGCAAAAAAATCAGCAAGCCGCGTGATGCTCATTGGCGCCGGTGCTGCGGGACAGATGATTCTTCGTGATCTGCATAACGCAAGAGAAGTCAATGAACGGGTATGCTGCATTATTGACGACAACAGAAACAAATGGGGACGGTACATAGACGGCGTGCCGATTGTCGGCGGCAGAGACGACATTCTGGTGAACGTAAAAAAATATAATATTGAAAAGATTTTCCTTGCCATACCCAGCGCCGCTGCGGAACAAAGACGGGATATTCTGGATATATGCAAAGAAACCAATTGCATTTTAAAAAACCTGCCCGGCGTGTTCCAATTTGTTGCAGGCAACATAACAGTGGATTCCATGAAAAATATAACTGTAGAGGATCTGCTGGGACGCGAGCCTATAAAGGTCAATATGGATGAGATATACGATTTTATCAAGGATAAGGTCATTCTTGTTACAGGCGGCGGAGGATCCATTGGCAGCGAGCTTTGCCGGCAAATCGCAAAGCATCAGCCGTGCCAGCTTATTATCTTCGATATGTATGAAAACAACGCACACTCTATCGGTCTTGAGCTTAGAAGGAATTATCCTGATCTGAAACTGGAAATATTGATCGGCTCTGTGCGGGACAGCCGCCGGATCGACAGCGTTTTTGCAAAATATAAGCCGGACGTAGTATACCATGCCGCCGCACATAAGCATGTTCCGCTGATGGAGGACAGCCCGTGCGAGGCAATCAAAAACAATGCAATCGGTACATATAAGACCGCGTACGCGGCAATGATACACGGCTGCAAACGCTTTGTGCTGATCTCAACGGATAAAGCGGTAAATCCCACCAATATTATGGGAGCGTCCAAACGGCTGTGCGAAATGATTATACAGGCATTTGACCGGAAAATAAAAGAAGGCAAAGCCTCCGAGCTGAAGCCGTTCCATATTCATGCCGAGGGCACCTATGGAGGCGTATGCAGTTCCGCACAGGAAAACGCAGCATATCAAACCCGGTTCGTTGCTGTACGTTTTGGTAATGTGTTGGGCAGCAACGGATCTGTAATTCCCATATTTAAGGATCAAATTGCCAAGGGCGGTCCTGTCACAGTTACGCATCCCGATATCGTCCGCTATTTTATGACGATTCCCGAAGCTGTTTCCCTTGTGCTCCAGGCAGGCGTTTACGCTTGCAGCGGTGAGATTTTTGTTCTGGATATGGGCTCTCCGGTCAAAATCGACACACTTGCGAAAAACCTGATCCGACTGTCGGGATTGAAACCGGATGAAGATATCAAAATTGTTTACACCGGTCTTCGCAAGGGCGAAAAACTGTTTGAGGAAAAGCTGATGGCTGAGGAGGGAATGAATACAACACCGAATCATCTGATTCATATCGGAAAGCCGATACCATTTGATACGGATGTTTTTCTGGGGCAGCTGCAGAATCTGATGGTTGCCGCTTACAACGGGCAGGAACGTGATATACATAAGCTCGTAGCCGAAACTGTGACAACATATCATCCAATGGATGTGCACAGCGCTGACGACCGACAGATAAAAACTGCCGCACCAGCTTTAACCGGTGCAGAATGAGAACCTCTGAAAAAAGGAAAGTAAGCATATGTATGAACGTTTTTTCAAACGGCTGATTGATATTATTCTGGCACTGATCGGCTCAGTCGTACTGCTTCCCGTTTCGCTGATTATTGCCATTGCAATTTTCATTGATGATCCGGGACCGGTCTTTTTCAAACAGAAAAGATTCGGAAAGAATAAAAAATTTTTCATGCTCCACAAATTCAGAAGCATGAAAGTAAAAACGCCTGATATTCCAACACATCTGCTTGAAAATCCCGATCAGTACATAACACGCGTCGGACGCTTTATCCGTAAAACAAGTCTTGATGAACTTCCGCAGATATATTGCGATATCCTGACCGGAAAAATGAGCATTATCGGTCCCCGTCCTGCCCTCTGGAATCAGGATGATCTGATTGCAGAGCGTGACAAGTATGGTGCAAACGATGTAAAACCGGGGCTTACCGGCTGGGCGCAGATCAACGGCAGAGACGAACTGGAGATACCGGTCAAAGCGAGATTGGACGGCGAATATGTGGAAAAAATGAGCTTTTTGTTTGACTGCAAGTGTTTTTTTGGAACAGTCAGGGCAATACTGAAATCAGATGGCGTTGTTGAAGGCGGCACCGGTGAAATAGAGAAGAAAAAGAAGGAACAAGAGAAAGAGGCTGTTGTTAAATGAGTGAATTGGTCAGTGTTGTTATTGCTACATATAGACGTGACTCATTCCTTAGAAAGGCAATTGAGTCCTTAACCTTACAAACATATCCGGCAGTTGAAATTATAGTTGTAGATGATAATGCTGACAGGGAATGGAATGATATTGTTTCTTCTATTGTATCTGAATTTTCCAATATTAAGTACATTTGCAACGCTGCAAATATGGGTTCGGCAGAAGCAAGAAATATAGGCATTCATAGCGCCGACGGTATGTATATTACTTTTTTAGATGACGATGATATATATTTGCCTGAAAAAATTGAACATCAGATAAGCGCAATGCAGAAAAACCATGCGGATTTCAGTTTGACCGATCTGTTTTTATACAATGAGGACGGCAAGCTGATTGACAGAAGAACCAGAAACTATATTCATTGTTATGATAAAGACAGTTTATTAAAATACCATCTGATGTACCATATGACAGGCACAGATACGATAATGTTCAAAAAAGAATATCTGCTGCGCATCGGCGGATTTCCCAAAATTGATTTGGGAGATGAATTTTATCTCATGTGCAGAGCCATTGAAGGCGGCGGGCACTTTGCCTATATTCCCGGATGTTATGTGAAGGCATATGTACATACGGGGGAAACAGGACTGTCATCCGGGCAAAGCAAAATTGACGGTGAAAACGCACTGTTTGCACATAAAAAGACGATGATACAGCAGTGGGACAAAAAAACGCAGCGCTATATCAGGATGCGACATCACGCCGTGCTCGCCTTCGCATATTTGCGCATGGGAAGCAAAGGAAAAGGAATGATTGAAATATGGAAAGCTGTTTTGTGCAGTCCGGTAAATTGTATCAAGCTGGCATTAAGCAGGTAACACTATGAAAATATTAGCAATATGCGGTGTATATACAGATCAGTATGAAAAGGATATTTTGCAGAATACCAAAGGGTATGCCGATCAATCAGCAAACATTTTTCAAAAAAAACTGATTAACGGGATACAGCAAAACGGCTATAATTATAAGGTAATCTCTGCACCCTTGATTGGAGCGTACCCTTTTCGTTATCGGAAAATGTTTTTCAAAGGATTTCCAAAGTCCGATGCAAATGATCAATATGTCCGCTTTAATAATATCTGGGGGATCCGAAATATATCCCGCGCAAAATCCTTGAAAAAAGCAATTGGCACGTACTTAAAAAAAGAACAGGAAGATACATTTCTGATTCTGGTGTATTGCGCACATACGCCTTTTCTTGAGGCTGCCGAATATGCAAAAAAATTAAAGCCCAAAAGTAAAATCTGCTTTGTCGTTCCCGACCTGCCCCAATATATGAACTTAAATGAAGGGCATCGTTTTTTCTATGATATTTTCAAAAAATATGACATTCAAAAAATGCAGAAATATATTGCGGGTGTGGACGCTTTTGTGCTTCTCACAGAAGCAATGAAGGATGCGCTGCATGTAGGAACCCGCCCATATATGGTAGTAGAAGGGATTGTTGATGAAATTCCTGAAATGCATGAGGAGAAGCCCGCGTCAGACGGAATCAAACGAATTGTATATGCAGGGAAAATGAACATAAAGTTCGGGATCAAGGAACTTGTAGACGCTTTCATGAAAATAGAGGATGAAAATTACCGGCTGATTTTATGCGGCGATGGAGACGCACGAAGCTATGTAGAAGAAAAAATGAAAGCAGATCATCGCATTGACTATAAAGGACAAGTTACCGCAGCAAAGGCGAAGGAATATATTCAGTCGGCAGATGTGTTGGTAAATCCGCGACCGAACAACGAAGAATATACAAAATATTCATTTCCGTCCAAAACGATTGAATATCTCTTGAGCGGGAAACCGGTTGCAGCCTATATGCTGGATGGAATGCCGGATATCTACCGTAATTTTATATATAATATTGAAGATTACAGCAGTTTTTCCCAGGCAATCATTGAAGCAGAACAGCATAGCCGCTTTATGCAGGAAAGCAGCTTTTTCAAATATGCGCAGGAGCATTTGATGAGCAAAAATATTGTGCATGCAATCCAGTGCATGTTTGAAAAATGCTGATATTCCCTTCTGTCGCCCTGTTCCATTACGCGGCAGGAATTTCAAAATAATAAAAGGAAAGTGATATGACAGTATACTACATCATAAATTTGTCGATTCTTTTCATAGGATTCCTTTATGCAGGCAGAATAAAAAGTCTAAACAGATTCCTTATTGTGTGTCTTTTCGGTCTTTTATTCTTCTTTATGGCGTTCAGAGGAAATTTCACAGCAGATTATGATAATTATTACACCTACTTTTTGCGTGTTGCAGATCATTATTCCATAATAGATATCCTGAGTTTTAAACACAGGTTTGTTATGGAACATGGATTCGTGTTATTGGGTAAAATCATCAGCTATATATCCACCTCCGAAATATTTTATCACTCCGTAATTTCTGCAATACTTTTGTTATTGTATTTCAAAGGCTTCAAAGAATCCAAAAACATTTGGCTGGCAATTTTTATATTTGTCAATCTGGGAGATTATTTCGGCGCAATGAATCTGTTCCGGCAGGCGCTGAGTGCCGCAGTAATATTTGCGGGATACAAACTCTTAATTGATAAAAAATACATTAAGTTTATTCTTGTTGTTTGTATTGCAGCTACCATCCATACAACCGCACTGATTTTGATTCCGCTCCTATTGGTTTGGAAAACGCCTATAAAAAGGAATAAAATCATTGCTTTTTCCTGTGTCACTGTAGCCGCATGGATTGTACTGCCGTATTTCATCCAATTGGTAATGTACCTGTTTCCTGCATATCGGAATTACAGCTACGGCATGGGCGGCGGAAGTATATACGCATGTTTTGCAATGATTGCAATTTTATTATTTGTCTTATACAGCGTTAAGTTTGAAATCCAGGACTTTGATTACAATTCCACCGAAAACATCATTCTGTTCAACAGTTTGCTGCTGGCATTGATGTTTTTGATCCTTGGCGTGCGGGTATATATGTGTACAAGAATTGTGTATTTCTTCAGACCGTTTGTATGTGTGCTTGTTGCCAATATATTGTCACAATATAAAAATGCAAAGCATCGGGCAATCTTCACCGTAGCAATCTGCATACTTGCGACTGTATATACAATTGCCACATTGTCCGATACAGGCTATAACCCATATTATTTTATCTGGGATTGAGAGGCGCCAACCATATGTATATAGTGGAAATCAACGCAGTTCCATATGGGTCTACCGGAAAGATTATGTTTGGCATTGCTGACGTTGCGCAAAAATCCGGGAACGTATGCAAATGTGTGCATGGATTTTCATGGCATAAAAACAAATCGCAGGGCAGCTATATTGTAAGCGGTTTTATATCGAAATCACTGCACATGCTTGCAGCGCGAATATCCGGCTGGAACGGGAGCTTTTCCGTTATCCCCACATACTGTTTTATACGTAAACTGAAAAAGCTTTCCCCCGACATCATTCATTTACACAACATACATGGATGGTATCTCAATATTCCGATGCTGTTTCGGTTTATCAAAAAAAGTAATATTCCAGTTGTATGGACATTACATGACTGCTGGGCATTTACCGGGCATTGTCCCCATTTCGTTATGAACCAATGCAACCAATGGAAAACCCAATGCGATCATTGTTCCCTATACAAAGAATATCCGCAAAGCCTTTTTGACAATGCAAAGAAAATGTTTCAATACAAAAAGAAGCACTTTACCGGTGTAAAGAATTTGACGATAGTCACCCCCTCCCGATGGCTTGCAGATTTGGTAAATCAGTCGTTTTTAAAAGAATATCCGGTTAAAATCATCCATAATGGAATTGATCTCAACACTTTTCAGCCAACGGAAGGAAGCTTCCGCGAAAGATATGCAATCGCTCCGGACAAGCATATCGTGCTGGGCGTTGCCCTTGACTGGGGAAAACGGAAAGGGTTGGATGTATTTGCTGCGCTTTCCAAAAGGCTTGACGCACGTTACCAAATCGTTCTTGTGGGTACAGACGAAAAAATCGACGAACAACTGCCGGAAAATATCCTTACCATACATCGAACACACAATGGGAAGGAATTGGCGGAAATATATACTGCTGCGGATGTGTTTGTAAATCCTACCAGAGAAGATAATTTCCCCACTGTGAATATTGAATCCATCGCATGCGGCACACCGGTTATTACCTTTCGCACAGGCGGAAGTCCGGAAATGCTTGACGAAACCTGCGGAAGCGTTGTGGATTGCGACAACATTGACGCGATGGAACAGGAAATCATCCGTGTTTGTAAGGATAAGCCCTATACAAACACGGATTGCCTACGCCGAGCGGCGGATTTTGATCAAAACAATAAGTTTCGCGAATACATCGAGCTATATGAAAATATAGGAGCAAGTCATGACTGACCTTCAAAAAGTAGAGTTTGATATACTGCAATGTTTCATCCAAATCTGCGACACGCTGCATCTTCCGTATTTCCTTGTATGCGGATCCGCTCTGGGGGCGGTAAAATACGGCGGTTTTATCCCGTGGGATGATGATGTGGATGTGGCGTTGTCCAGAGACGCATACGAAATATTTCTAAAGAAAGCCCCGGCGCTCCTTCCAAGTCACTTGTTTTTGCAAAATTATCAGTCAGACCCCCATTTCACACACTGCTTCAGCAAGCTTAGAAATTCCAATACTACGTACATAGAAAAGTCCGTTGCCCATGCACCGATTCATCATGGTGTTTGTATTGATATTTTCCCCATTGACGGGTACCCCGCAGGCAGGGTGCCGTCTATCGTATTGGAAATAAGAAAAAAAGTATTTTTGTCCATGATGTCGGCGAACTATCGTGTTCCCCATTCCTGGAAAGGAACCATATTTGCTGCCCTTGGAAAAATGCTTGGATATTGTAAAAATCCCGATGCAAAGCTCAGAAAATATACGAAAGTGATCTCAAAATATCCGGTTCAAACATCTGAAATATGGTGCAATCACGGAAATTGGCAAGGCAAGCTGGAGTATGCTCCCCGTTGGCACTACGGAAACGGCACATGGGCAGAATTTGAAGGGCTGAAGGTCCGCGTCCCGGAAAACTATGACGCATATCTTACCCAGAAGTATGGTGACTGGCGCGTTGATCTTCCGAAGGAACAGCAAGTCGGACATCACTATTATGAAGTATGCGATCTTACACGTCCGTACACCGATTATACACAGCATCCCTGATAAAGTGAAAACAATCCGCACAGGCGGTTTATATATAGATAGAAAAAAATAAAGGAGAAGCAAATGAAAAACCAAAAGCTAATGAGAATTTTAGCGGCGAGTTTAGCTGTCCTTATGCTGGTTGGTTTTCTCCCGATTTTTGCATTCAGTGCATCGGTGGATTACGTAACCGGAAGCGACGACTATTACAAAGTAATCTCAAAAAACGACTGGGATCTTGCTCCAGGCATTGTTGAATCTGAAATTGTTCTGAACAATGACATCTCCACACGCCGTCAGGTGGCGCATGTGGTGGAGGTAGATATCAACAATCCATATACAAAGGTAATCCCCAGCAGCAAGGGTATGACGCCGACTCCCGGCAACTATGGAGTACAGATCATGTCCCAGCAGGCAAAGTACGCAGAAGAGCACGGCTACGGCAACGTAGTTGCCGCAATGAATCTGAGCCTCAGCTGGTATAATAGCTCATATTATGTAGAACATCCTGAGCTTGTAGGCGAACCGCTCGGATATCTGGTTCTGGATGGCAGAGCTGTATGTCAACAGCCAGGGTCAGACAAGCGGAGCGCAGACCTGTGTAGTCATCAACTTTGATGAAAAGGACGGCGAGGCTAGACCTGCCGACATGCCCAAGATTGAGATCCGTTCCACTGCAACTGCCATCACCGGTTGGGAAGAACAGGTAATTCCTGCAAACTTCGGGTTCCTTGTCAAAGACGGAAAAAATCTCTACAGCGAGGACCACGACTCCGACAGCGCATCCCGTTCCTTTGTGGGAATCAAAGAGGATGGAACCTTCGTAATGGTTATGAACGATGGACGCCAGTCTCCGTATTCCGCAGGCTTTAACAGCTATGAGATGGCGGAATTCATGCTTTCTCTTGGCTGCGTAACAGCGGTTAACGGCGACGGCGGCGGATCCTCAACATTCCTGTCCCAGCGTCCCGGTGAGGATCTGAAAATCAACTGTTCTCCTTCAGACGGGTCAGAGCGTCCTACAACGCATGGTATTCTGGTAATTTCCACAGCCCCTGCAACAGGAGAGTTTGTACGTGCCAGCATTTCTGCTGAAAACGAATATTTTACTCCCGGCAGCACAGTGAAATTCAACGCTGTAGGTACTGACCTTGTAGGTACTGCTGCTGAAATTCCGGCTGATGTTACATGGCAGCTTGCTGATCCCTCAATGGGAACAATAAGCGACGGAATATTCATTTCTAACGGGAAGACAGGAACAGCAACTGCACAAATGGTATGGAATGGAGAGATAGTTGGTGAAGCGTCTGTTCAAATTGTAATTCCCGAAGCTATATCATTTGCCCAGGATGTGATTACAGTTCCTTTCGGTAAGGAAATTACTATCAATCTCAAAGCTACTATTAACGGTGGACTGAATGATGTTGTTTTGAAGGAAAGCGATATAGAGCTTACTCTTGATAACAGCGCATTGGGTACACTTGACGGCTTTAAGTTTACAGCTGTAAACGAAGAAGCAGCACCCGAAAGCTTAAGCGGCATACTGAATGCAGCTTTGCTTCATGGCGAAGGATTGAAAGCAACGGCTAAACTTAGCCTTGGAAAAGGTTCCAAAATTCTTTATGACTTTGAGGACGGGGATGCCTCACAGTGGGCTTATTATCCGAACTCCAAATATAACTATATTGAATATGAAGGTTCCACCTCCCTTGCAACAAGAGAAGACGGACAGGTTCACAGCGGCAATTATGCGTTGCGTTTGAATACTGATTTTTCTGTTACAACTGAAAGCGGTTATCTTTGCGGTTATGTTGGCTTGACAGGAAATGAAAGAATCGATTTGAAAGACGCCACTCGAATCGGAATGTGGATATATTTCCCGCATGAAGCAGCTGGACTCAGATGTCATCTACGTGTGGAACCTGTTACAGAAAGAGATGCTGACGGAAATATAGTAAAAACTGGCGGCAAGTATAATTCACAATCCATTTTGGACGGAGACAAAGACTGCGGAACTCCCGGTTTTGTTACTTCATTCCCAGAATCCGGTTGGCATTATGTTTCATTTGATTTGACACAGCTTGGTGATTTGGGCGGATGCATTCCTGCTAATGCAACAATACTTCAATATTATCTTTGTGACCGCGATGGTGCAAAGTATAATTACAGTCACTTTGACTATAAGTCCTTGATTCAGAACCTTACAATGTACATTGACGATGTAACAATTGACTATTCGTCTGTTGTTGATGATCGTGAAGCACCCATATTCAGCAGTGTACTTCTCAGCGATAATGGAAGCAATTCGGACGAGCCTATGTCTCTTAATAACGGTTATGTTTCCAATATGAGTGAGCTTTCCCTCGCTGCACGGGTTGCAGAAAATACAACAAATGCGAACGCTACAGGTATTGACGCTTCTACTGCAAAAGCATATGTAGATGGAACTGAAGTTGCATGCAAATATACAAATGGTCTAATGACCATTGACACTAAAGATTTTTCAAACGGATCTCATACCATTAAGTTCACAATATGTGACAGACAAGGGAACTATGCTTCTGCCATTCGCACATTTACAGTCAGTGCAGAAAATAATGACAGATCTACTGTAAAGCTTGTTCCTCATGATGCAGCACTTGATAAAATTCTGTTTGGATCTCTTTACTATGTTGATCTGGTGGCAACAGACATAGAGACTGTGCAATCTGTTTCGGTAGACCTCGATCTTAACGATATCAGCATTTGGCAGCTTGATCATATGGAGGCGGCTGAGGGCTTTGAAGCATCCTATAGTATCATTGATTCTGACGACAATATTGCAAGAGTAACAATTACACGCACAGGAGAAAGTGACGCTACCGGTGAATATTCGGTAGTTTCAATGCCTATCCGCACATGGGAGCTTCCTGCAGTTGAATCTGATTACAATCCTGCCGGCGTAGTGAGAATGTATGATCAGTATAAAAAGACGAACGAAATATGGCCTGTAGATATTAGTGTAACCGTTAAAGCTGGTACAGTTTTCTTTAACGATGGTACAAATAACACTTTTGCCGGCGACAATGTACAAGTTGATACAGAATCCTATGTATGGCACGATCAAAATCCCAAGCCCGATGGATACGCTGTGTGGAATGGCGGTCATGATCATAGAGCAGAAACAAAGCAGTACTATGGTGAAGAAACGACTAACCATACAGATGCAGTAGCACTCCCTGATGCTGCAGCTACCTGCACAAAGGACGGATACACAGGAAGAACCTACTGTAACGAATGCAAGTCCGTTGTTGACTGGGGCACGACCGTTCCGGCAACCGGACATAGCTTCGTAACTGAAGGCAATATCAAAATATGTACTGCATGTAATAAATCATACAGTGCTGACGGTCTCACCGGCTGGCAGTCACTTGCAGGCGAAACCTATTATTTTGGAAACTACAGCGAAGTAGTAGACGGTCAATATACTGTAGACGGTCATACTTACACCTTTGCAAACAGCAAGCTTATTGACGGTGCATGGGAAAATGACGGCGTTGGTCTCACATGCTGGTGGGCAGGAGAACAGCTCTTCAACCGTTGGTTCAAGATTGGAGACAATACCTATCACTTTACCGGTATTTACGCAGATACTGGATTCAGCCGTATTGCGATCAATACAAATGTTGGATCAAGATATCATATGTTTGATGAACACGGTGTGTTCTGTGATGACTTTAACGGTATTTATATCTTTAATAACAATACTTATTACTTGAAAGACGGTATTGCCAATGTCCATGGTCTCGTAGAATACGACGGCGATTACTACTACATCAACAGCAGTTATGTCGCAATCAAAAATACCGGATATCGTCTTACCGATTCTATGACAAACGGCTTGCTCCCTGCCGGAACATACTATTTCGACGCAGACTGCAAGATGATTCAAATGAAAAACGGAATCGTTACAGAGGATAACGGAGATATTCGTTACTACGTGAATGATGTACCCCAATACGCCGGACTTGTTCAGGATAACGCCGGAAATTACTACTATATCAACAGCACCCTGAAGGCTGTAAAGAATACCGCTTACACAATCAGCGCTGCGAAAACAAACGGGCTCCTTCCTGCCGGAACATATAAATTCGGTGCGGACGGCAAGATGATTCAGGCGAAAAACGGAATTGTCAAAGACGATAACGGAGACGTTCGTTACTACGTAAATGATGTACCCCAATATGCCGGACTTGTTCAGGACAGCGATGGAAGCTACTACTATATTAACAGCACTCTGAAGGCTGTAAGAAATACCGCTTACACTATTGGTACTGCGAAAACAAACGGGCTTCTTCCTGCCGGAACATACAATTTCGGTGCGGATGGTAAGATGATCCAGGCGAAAAACGGTCTTGTCAAAGACGATAACGGGGATATCCGCTATTACGTAGATAATAAGCCCCAATATGCCGGACTTGTTCAGGACGATGCCGGAAATTACTACTACATCAACAGCACCTTGAAGGCTATAAAGAATACTGCCTACACAATCGGCGCTGCGAAAACAAACGGACTCCTTCCTGCCGGAACATATAATTTTGGTGCGGACGGCAAGATGATCCGGGTGAAAAACGGTCTTGTCAAAGATGATAACGGGGATATCCGCTACTTTATAGATAATAAGCCCCAATATATCGGACTTGTTCAGGACGATGACGGAAACTACTACTATATTAACAGCACCTTGAAGGCTGTACGTGGTTCCTCCTATACCATCGGCGCTGCAAAAACAAACGGGCTCCTCCCCGCCGGAACATACCATTTCGGTGCGGACGGAAAAATGATTCCATAAAATCATAAAATGCCCGGTCATCTGACCGGGCAGCCGCACAAATCAGAACCTCCACGCGGTGTGCGGCGGGCAACGGAAAGATCCGGCAGACTCTGATAACCATAATTTATTATGGGAGATCTAAGCTTTGAAAATTGTATTTGTTTCAAATTATTTTAATCATCATCAAAAAAGCCTGTCCGAAGCCTTGGATAAGCTTACCGATCATAATTTTCATTTTGTTGCAACCTCAAAAATGCGGGAAGAACGCCGCAAATTCGGATACGGAAACTGGGAGCTCCCGGAATATGTTATAGAAGCCTATACAGGACAAGACGCCTATACCCGCGCAATGGATGCAATTGACTGCGCCGATGCAGTCATCGCGGGATCTGCCCCTGAACTGTATTTAAAACAATATATAAAGTCCGGCAAGCTTTTGTTCCGATATTCCGAAAGACCGTTCAAAAAAGATGCTTCCCATATTAAATTCCTGCCCCGCTATATAAAGTGGCATCTTCAAAATCCGCACAGTAAGCCAATCTATATGCTTTGTGCCAGCGCATATACCTGTGCTGATTACGCAAAATATGGCTTGTGGAAAAACAAATTTTACAAATGGGGCTATTTCCCCGAATGCAAAAGATATGAAAATATAGAAAAGCAGATTGCAGCCAAGGAGAAAAAGACCCTTCTATGGTGCGGTCGCTTTCTGAATTGGAAGCATCCGGACGACGCGGTAAAAATTGCCGCAAAACTTCGCGATAACGGATATGATTTTCATTTGAATATGATCGGAACAGGCGAAATGGAAATGCTTCTTAGTCAGATGATACAGGACAATCATCTGGAGGAATATGTATCAGTCCTTGGTTCTATGCCACCTGAGAACGTGCGTGAACATATGGAATGCGCCGGTATATATCTTTTCACATCGGACAAACAGGAAGGCTGGGGTGCAGTTCTGAATGAGAGCATGAATGCCGGCTGCGCGGTCGTTGCAAGTCACGCAGCAGGCGCGGTGCCATTTCTTCTGAAAAACGGCGAAAACGGAGCTATTTACGAATCCGGAAATACCGAAGAACTGTTCCAAAAAGTGAAGGAATTACTGGACAATCCTGATAAGCAGGAAAGAATGGGCGCAGCAGCATATCACACAATAACAAATGAATGGAATGCAGAAATTGCTGCCCAGCGGCTTATGGATTTATCAGAACGCATACTGCATGGAGAAAAGTCGCCTGATATATATGGAAGCGGTCTGTGCAGCCAAGCAGAAATTATAACAGACACTTGGTATACGGCGGCAAAGCAATCATGATAACAAAACTGAAGCAAAGCTATTTAAAAAACAGAACTGTTAAAAATGCAGGCTGGCTGATCGGTGAAAAGATCGCGCAGGCGCTTATCAACTTGGTTGTCAGTATTTTAACCACCCGATTTTTAGGACCTGCAAATTACGGACTTATCAATTACGGCATCGCATATACGGCATTTTTCATGTCGCTTTGCACACTGGGAATCAATTCCATCCTTGTAAAAGAATTTACCGATAAAAAATATGACGAGGGCACAATACTTGGAACGACTGTATTTCTTAGAATGGTGTCCAGCGCCTTGTCGATCGGTATTATTTTTTGTGTCGTCTCCTTTATTGACGCAGATGAACCGACCACAATCCTTGTAACGCTTCTGTGCAGCTTGGGTTTATTTTTTAATGTATTTGAAGCATTTAATTATTGGTTTCAATCCAGATTACAGTCAAAAGTTACGGCAATCGCATCTTTTATCGCATATGTCATTACAGCCGGATACAAAATTGTACTGTTGATCCTGAAAAAAGACGTGCAGTGGTTTGCTTTTGCCACCTCGGTAGACTACATCTGCATTGCAGTTGTGCTTCTGATATGTTACCGGAAATACAATGGAAGCAAATTGAAGTTTTCCCCCACATGTGCAAAACATCTGTTGGGAAAAAGCTATCACTTTATTCTGACAGGAATGATGGTGGCTATATACGGATATGTAGATAAATTTATGCTCAAGCATATGATCAGCGAAACAGAGACAGGCTATTATTCTACCGCCGTAACAGTAGCGACCATGTGGTGCTTTGTTTTATCAGCCATTATCAGCTCTGTGTATCCGTCTATAACAGCCAGTTATAAAGCAGGGAACACGGCGCTATTCGAAAAAAGAAACAAGCAGCTTTATGCCATTGTATTTTATCTCTCCCTGTTTGTATCCTCTGTTTTCACAATATTCGGCAAGTATGCGATTCTTATTATTTACGGACGTTCCTACTTACCTGCAGCCTCGCCCCTGCGTATTGCCACATGGTATGTAGCGTTTTCCTATTTGGGGGTAGCGCGCGATGCGTGGGTCGTATGCGAAAACAAGCAGAAATATTTGAAATATATATATTTATCCTCGTGCGCTGCAAATGTTGTACTGAACAGTATATTCATTCCCATATGGGGCGCTTCCGGTGCAGCATTTGCATCACTGATCACACAAATGCTGACGATTTTTGCTGCCGCATGTATTAAACCGCTCCGCCCCAATGCAAAGCTTATGCTGGATGCAATTCTGCTAAAGGACTTATTACCGAAAAAGGAGAAACAAAGTGAGCAAATTCACAAATAAAACACTGATGATCACCGGCGGTACCGGTTCGTTTGGGAACGCGGTGCTGAACCGCTTTCTCAGTACAGATATAGGCGAAATCCGCATATTTTCCCGGGATGAGAAAAAGCAGGATGATATGCGGCACGAATTTCAAACAAAAATGCCCGCAGCGGCGGACAAGATCAAATTCTATATAGGCGACGTCCGGGACCTTGCGTCCGTAAAAAACGCCATGCATGGCGTAGACTTCATATTTCATGCGGCAGCGCTGAAGCAAGTGCCCTCCTGCGAGTTTTTCCCAATAGAAGCAGTCAAAACAAACGTGATTGGCACAGATAACGTGCTCACTGCTGCGATTGATGAGGGCGTCGCATCGGTAATTTGCCTCTCCACAGATAAAGCAGCGTACCCCGTCAACGCCATGGGCACATCCAAAGCAATGATGGAAAAAGTTGTCGTTGCCAAAAGCCGCACCACTACAAACACAAAAATTTGCTGCACACGGTACGGCAACGTAATGTGCTCCAGAGGCAGCGTAATTCCCCTGTGGATCGAGCAGATCAAAGCCGGGAACCCCATAACGGTCACCGAACCGTCCATGACGAGATTCATTATGTCTTTAGAAGAAGCGGTGGATCTTGTGCTGTTTGCTTTTGAACATGGAGAATCAGGTGATATACTGGTGCAGAAAGCCCCTGCATGTACCATTGAAACACAGGCAAAGGCAGTTTGCCGGCTGTTCGGAGGAGATGAAAACGCTATAAAAGTAATCGGTATCCGCCACGGTGAAAAAATGTATGAAACACTGCTGACCAATGAAGAATGTGCAGGCGCAGTGGATCTGGGCAGCTTCTACCGTGTACCCTGCGACAAACGCGGACTGAATTACGATAAGTATTTTATCAATGGAGACACGGAGCGCAACACGCTGACAGAGTTTAATTCAAACAATACGCACCTGCTCAATGTAGAAGAGGTTATGGAAAAAATCGCTTCCCTTGCATATATACAGGAAGAACTTCAGGGGTTAAAATGCTGATTATGAAAAAACAATTCGTAATAATTACAGCGCTGGTGCTGTTCATAATAGTTCTTGCAGGGTGCTCTGCAAAAAAAGACTCCCCTTCAGACAGCTCCGGCCTTGTAACGGATACGAGCGCAGAGGTTACAGTATACAAAACAAAATACTGCGACCTGAAATATCCCATAAAATGGGCGGATCAGGTAAAAGCAGAGGTTGACGAGAGCAGCGCATATACCGTAAAGTTTGCTTTAAGCGATGGCACTCCAATATTTGATCTCATTTTTGACGGACAAACAGGATTGCTTCTCGGAACGCTCACAGGGGACGATACAAATACAGTGATTCGCTTTGTTGACTATCCCATGGAGGAAACCGACAGCCGTTATAATACATTCTGCGCCATGGCAGAAGATGTGAATGTAATTATTGAAAATCTCACCCGTGATTATTCCTTTTTCGCAGGTGAGGAAATTGTAAAAGAAGATCCTACAACCTTTGAGATAAATACATCTGTCACTGTATTGCAGTATCCTGCTAAGTGGCAGGATAAAGTAAATATTGATCTGTCTGATTCATCTGCTAAATTTTCATGCGGGGAATACAAACTGTTCGATTTATATTTTGAGGGTGAAGAAGGCTCTCTTTTGGGAACCTATCAGGGAAAACCGATCCGCATTGTTTCATATGATATAGATCCATCTGCTGTGAGCGGAGAAATGTTTGATGAGCTTTGTGCAATGCAGGAGGATGTAAACGTAATTCTCCAACACCTTATGAAAGATACGGAATTTATCATCGCAAACGGATAAAACTGGAGTGCATATGAATATACTTGTAACAGGATCACGGGGCTTTGTCGGCAAAAATCTTTGTACAGCCTTGAAAAGCATCAAAGACGGGAAGGACAAAACCAGACCGGATCTGCACATTGATGCAATATTTGAGTACGACATAGACACAGATCCGGCGCTGCTGGACGAATACTGCAAAAATGCAGACTTTGTGTTCAACCTTGCAGGAGTAAACAGACCGACAGATCCACGTGCATTCATGGAAGGAAATTTCGACTTTGCCGAAGTTCTTTTGAACAGCTTGAAGAAATACGGCAACACCTGCCCTGTAATGCTATCCTCGTCTATTCAGGCAACATTGATCGGTCGCTATGATAATGAATATGGAAGAACCAAAAAAGCAGGAGAAGATCTGTTTTTCGCATACGCCGGAGAGACAGGAGCGACTGTACTCGTGTATCGCTTTCCCAACCTGTTCGGAAAATGGTGCAAACCAAACTATAACAGCGCCGTAGCTACCTTCTGCTACAACACGGCAAATGATTTGCCTATAACGATCCATGACCGGGCGGCAGAACTCGAACTGCTTTATATTGATGATCTGGTATGCGAAATGCTCGACGCGCTGGAGAGCAAGGCGCACCGGTGCGAATTTGATGGGATAACCGCAGTTCCCTGCGAAACGGGCAAGTTCTGCGCTGCTCCCATAACCCACCGTGCAACGCTGGGTGAAATCTCCGATCTGCTGGACGTATTCCGGGCACAGCCCAAGACGCTTGTAATGCCTGCAATACCAAACGGAAGCTTTGCAAAAAAGCTGTACAGCACATATCTTTCCTACTTGCCGCAGGAAAAGATATCCTTCCCCTTGAAAATGAATGCCGATGCGCGCGGTTCCTTTACCGAACTTCTGAAAACGGCAAACTGCGGACAATTCAGCGTAAATATTTCCAGGCCGGGCATAACCAAAGGCCAGCACTGGCATCATTCCAAATGGGAATTTTTTATTGTGGTATCAGGTCACGGGCTGATTCAGCAGAGGAAGCTCGGCGAAAGCAATGTGCTTTCATTTGAAGTGAGCGGGGAAAAAATCACGGCAGTGCATATGCTGCCGGGATACACGCACAATATTATAAATCTAAGCGATACAGACGATCTTGTGACGCTTATGTGGGCAAACGAACCGTTTGATCCGGATCACCCGGATACGTTTGGAGAAAGCGTATGAGGGAAAGTATGGACAAAGTGCAGACAAATCGTTTCACCTACGATATTTTAGATTTAACAAAATTCATCCTGTCTTTTTTTGTTGTTGCAATTCATGCAGAGATATTTCCAAATGTGCTGTATCCGTGGCTGCGCGTAGCTGTTCCTCTTTTCTTTATGATCAGCGCCTTTTTGTTATTCACAAGAATGAATGATAAAAGTGAATCGGAACAGCGAATACAGATCCGCAAATTTATAAAACGGAATTTATCATTATATTTTACTTGGTTCATCATTTTAATTCCGTTTACAATATATGTTCGGAAAGCATGGTTTGCGGACGGGGCGATGATCGGAATTCTCAGATGCATCAGAGGCTTCCTGTTTGGAAGTACATTCAGGGCTTCCTGGTATATTATGGCGTCTGTTATTGCGGTTCCCCTGATTTGGTATTTATCCAAAAAAATAAATCAGTATGTGTTGGCTGCATTATCTGCGGTATTATACATTCTTTGTTGCTTGACAAGCAACTATGCGGGCTTGCTGGATACAATCGGGCTTGGAATGATAAACTCGGTTTCATCCGTTTTTTTTGGCGGAATGGCAACCAGTTTTTTGTCTGCCCTGATCTGGGTTATAGCAGGCAAAGCCTTTGCCGATAAAAAAGATTTGAGAAATTGGAAATTTTCTGCTATACTGTGTATTGTATCCCTTGTATTGCTTTTTATTGAAAAGAAAGCAATTGATATTTTGCAATGTTCCACCGCAAATGATTGCTACCTGATGCTTATACCCACATGCTGGTTTTTATTTTCATTGCTGTTGCAGCTTAAAAATATACATATAGGAAACGCAAAAGTGCTTAGAAATTGCAGTACACTCATATATGTTACCCATTGTGAAGTCCTCATGTGTGTCTCCTTCGGGATCAAATATTTAGGGTATACAAACAAGTTCATCATTTTTGCAATTTCAGTCGTACTTCTGATTCTTGGAAGCATACTGGCAGTGAAAATTTCCAGACATCCAAAATGCAAATGGCTGACACATTTATGGTAATTGCATATGCCTGATGAAAAGCGGATCCGGTGCATCCGGATATGTATGGAGAAAACGTAAAATGAATACTATAAAACTGGATTACAGCGACATTCAATTTAAAAACGACGGCAGGCTCAAACTGCTTATCATCGTGGGCACGCGCCCTGAAATCATCCGCCTGTCGGCGGTGATTACAAAATGCCGCAAATATTTTGACTGCATTCTTGCCCATACAGGTCAGAATTATGATTATAACCTAAACGGAGTGTTTTTTCATGATTTAAGGCTGGAAGCGCCCGAGGTGTATATGGACGCCACGGGAGAGGATTTGGGGGCAACGATTGGCAATATCATCAACTGCTCCTATAAGCTCATGTCCCAGATCAAACCCGATGCGCTGTTGATTCTGGGGGACACCAACTCCTGCCTTTCCGCCATACCGGCCAAAAGACTGCATATTCCAATCTTCCATATGGAAGCGGGCAACCGATGCAAGGATGAATGTCTGCCTGAGGAAACAAACCGCAGAATCGTAGACATCATATCCGATGTGAATATGGCATACTCAGAGCACGCACGGCGGTATCTCGCAGAGTGCGGACTGCCCAAAGAGCGCACATATGTCACCGGCTCGCCTATGGCAGAAGTACTGCATGCAAATCTTGCAGAGATTGAAGCAAGCAATATTCTGACAAAGCTGCATTTAGAATCAAAAAAATATATACTTTTGTCAGCACACAGAGAAGAAAACATCGACACAGAGAAAAACTTTTTGTCGCTGTTCTCTGCAGTGAACCGTCTTGCTGAAAAGTATGACATGCCGATCCTTTATTCCTGCCATCCCAGATCCAAAAAGCGGCTGGAGGAAAGCGGTTTCACTCTGGATCCCCGCGTAATACAGCATGAACCGCTGGGTTTCCATGACTACAATCACCTGCAAATGAACGCTTTCGCCGTGGTGTCAGACAGCGGAACGCTTCCCGAAGAATCCAGCTTTTTCACAAGCATCGGCAAGCCGTTTCCGGCAGTTTGTATCAGAACCTCTACAGAACGTCCGGAGGCGCTTGACAAGGCATGCTTTGTTCTTGCAGGCATTGATGAAAAGGGGTTGCTTGGTGCAGTTTCCGTTGCTGTGGATATGAACGGCTCCAACGATTTCGGCATACCTGTGCCCGATTATACAGACGAAAATGTTTCATCAAAGGTTGTAAAGATTATTCAGTCCTATACAGGCGTGATTGATAAGTTTGTTTGGAGAAAGGCTTAGGCACATCATTGAAAACGGCAAAAAGACAAAGGATCATACTCACCGTCCTTGCAGCAGTGACCCTCCTTATTACACTGTTTATATGGAGCAATTCACTCAAGGACAGCAAACGCTCAACTTCAGCAAGCGATACTGTAATAGATTTAATTCAGCCCGTGCTTGACAGTATCTGTAAAGACGCCAAGCAGCAAAGCTTTTTCGTGCGCAAGCTGGCGCATGTATCAGAGTTTGCTGCACTCGGCATTGCTGTCGCGTTCCTGCACAGAAAATATACGCAGTATACCCTTCATAAAAGCTTTTATGGCTTTGCCGCTTTTTACGGTCTTGCGGCAGCAGTGACCGATGAATTTATCCAGTCCTTTTCAGACAGGAGCGACAGCGTAAGAGACGTGCTCATTGATTTTTCCGGTTATTTGATCGGGGCACTGCTTGTAACAGGAATATTTTTAATAATTGATAAAAAGCACGGTCACCGGCAAAATCAGGAGATAAACGGTGATACATAAGCATCCTGAACCATTGGAATAATACAATCGGCATATCTCCCACATAGCACCAAACTAAAAAAGCCCCCGGCAAAGGAAACTCCTGCGATAGCGCCAAAACTAAAAAGAAAGGCCCCCTTGTGCAAAGGGGGCTCCCGCGTTAGCGGGTGGGGGATTGTTTTGCTATCATTTTGCAGGATCTTCAAATCGGCAGTATAACTTAAACAATCCCTCCGTCTCACCTACGGTGAGCCACCTCCCTTTGCACAAGGGAGGCTTTAAAAGTTTGTGTGCTGCGGCGAACCAGCCCCCTTTGCACAAGGGGGCCTTTCTTTTTAGTTTTGGTGCTATCGCAGGAGTTTCCTCTACTGAGGGAGACTTTTTAGTTTGGTGCTGCAATATGTTATCTCCCTATAGAGCCACGAAGTGGATCCTTACATGGGGACCTTTTTATCTACGATATCGCGGAAGCTCCCTCTGCTAAGGGAGGCTTTTTCAGTTTGAAAATAGCTTGGAGGGTACTACCTCTCCATGGATTCTTTCACGTTTGACGCTGCATTAGTCCAACGTCTTGTGCCATCACCCTTTCGTCTTCTTCAAAACCGGTTCACTCCCCGCGCTCTGCTGCCCGTTCCTTCAAAGCATGACGTACCAAGAGCTTTCCTTCGTCCAAAAGCAAGTCCTTATATCCCGCTGGCAGTGAACGGTACAGCCGCAGCAGTGCATCCTCTTTATGATCCTTCGTAATTTCAGGCTGAAAGTCCAGCAGATAGTCTGTTGTGACGTTGAAATATGTGGCAAATAACTTTAGTATCGCAAAATCCGGTTCACGAAAACAGCGGATATAATTTCCAATCGTGGTTGGTGCAAGATTCAAATCTGCTGCAAGCTGCTTTTGCGTAATATCATTATCTTCTAATAGTTCCCGTAATATCTCGCCGAATTTCATATGCATCCCCTCCTGATCTTACTATAATGCATATTTAATTTTTCATTCAGTAAAAATTACAAATTGAATTGACAAACCACATTTCGAAATGTATAATACCCATGAAGCACCTTTTTCAGATACTTTGCGACATGGGGGAATGATTATGAAGCAAACGATGCGCAGACACGCTCTGCAAGCATGTTTCGCCCTGTTATGTGCTATCGCCGCACTTGTCAGCATCTCCTTTATGGAACCAATGGAAGAAACCTCCTATATAGACGCATATCAATTTGTAAAATCGTGGAATACATTGGCAGGCAGCAAGGACAATTTGACACGGGGCGTAAAAATCAGTTCGGCGGCGGGACGGCATACCTTTCGTCTGGGGAAAGATATATTTCTGCATTACCGCGTGGAAAAAGCCGGTATCCTCCATAGGAAAATATCGTTTATTTTCTATGAAAATCCACACCTATCCGAACTTGGTATACATGCGTGTACGATTCAGATGCTGGATATATTGCAAAACAAGCAGGACTGTATCAAATCGTACGAATGTACAGGACAAAAAATACAGGGATTGCTTTTTACATATAATATCGGAAAAAAGACGGTGCAAATCACACCGTTTTATGCAAAATTCCCCTTTTCAAACCCTACATGACGTGATACAATAACGCTGATACAGCTATATTCAAAGAAAGGCACGGTTATAAACTACATGAAACTGGAGCTGTGTGATATTACAAAATCCTTCGGAGAAAAACAGGTGCTGAAAGGCGTCACCTTTGCGGCACAGAGCGGCAAAGCCTTCGGCTTGCTCGGCAGAAACGGAGCCGGAAAAACCACTTCTATCCGTATTTTAATGGACGTATTTCCCCCAGACAGCGGAGAAGTTCTCATAGATGGACGCCCTATTGATTATAAAAAGGTGCAGATCGGCTATCTGCCGGAGGAGCGAGGACTATATCCTAAAAAATTGATTATAGATCAGCTCGTATACTTTGCACAGCTAAAAGGAATGCACCGCCGGGGTGCTGTGGCGGCAGTAGATTTCTGGCTGGAGCGGCTGGGCATGTCAGAATACCGGAACAGACGGCTGGACACCCTCTCCAAAGGAAATCAGCAAAAGATTCAGCTCATCACCGCGCTGGCACACGATCCGGACATTGTAATTCTGGATGAACCTTTTTCCGGGCTGGATCCGGTGAACGCAATGCTGCTCAAAGATGTTGTGAAAGAACAGATCTCTAAGGGAAAAATCGTTCTTTTCTCCAGCCATCAGATGAATTATATTGAAGAATTCTGCGACAACATCGCCATATTGGCAAGTGGCAAGGTCGCTCTGACAGGAAATCTCCATGATATCAAGCGGAATTATGTACGGGACCGTCTGGTTGTGCAAACGGAAAATTCTGAGGCCGTCAAAAAGGACTTTAGGCGACTGCTGCACCGATATACCCGGCGGCGGACTGATGATTCAGCTTGCAGATCCGGGCGAAAAAAAAGCAATGATGCGTCGTCTGGTGGACGCATATGATATTGACAGTGTCAAGGTATTCGAACCTTCCCTAAACGATATTTTTGTACAGTATGCAGGGGATGGCTGCCAAATAAAGGAGGTAGCAACATTATGAATCAATTTGGTAAAATTCTCAAGTTTGAGTTGAAGTATTACTTTAAAAATAAAATCTTTGCGGGCGTTACAATAGCGCTGGCGCTTTTGATTGCCGCAGTTATGTTCTTTCCCCGGATTTCCGAAGCTATGCAGTCCGGAGAAACAGAAGGCGGCGAAACCGAAGCAAATCCAATCATGCTGGTACAGGTAGAAACAGCAGAAGATACAGATATGATACGAACTGCTTTTGCCGCCGCATTTCCGGGATATGATGTGCAAGTCACAGACAAAAGCGCAGCAGAAGTGCAGGATCAGATTACTGCCGGTGAAGCGGAATGCGCTTTTGTAATCACTTCCCCTACTGCATATTCCTACTATGTAAACACTTTGTCCATGTATGACACAAACACAGAAATCGCAGGCAGCGTACTGCAAAATCTGTATCGAATGAACGCAATGATTGGCAGCGGAATGACGCCGGAGGAAGCGGACGAAGCGATCAACGTGAAAATCGACGGCGATGTGATCAGTCTTGGCAAAGATCAGTTTCAAAATTATTTTTACACATATATTATGATTTTTGCATTGTATATGGTCATTCTTCTGTACGGTCAGATGGTGGCAACAAACGTAGCAACAGAAAAAAGCTCCCGCGCAATGGAGCTTCTGATTACCAGCGCCAGACCCGTCAGTATGATGTTCGGCAAGGTAATAGCGTCTTGCCTGGCGGGACTGGTGCAGCTGGTAGCAGTATTCGGATCAGCGTTCTTATTTTATAATATAAATAAATCCTATTGGGCAGACAACAGTATTGTGCAGTCTATTTTCAACATCCCTGTAGATTTACTGATTTTCATGCTGATTTTCTTCATTTTAGGATTTTTCATTTATGCGTTCCTGTACGGCGCAATCGGCTCCACCGCATCCAAACTGGAAGACATCAACACTTCTGTCATGCCGCTGACATTCTTGTTCATCATTGGATTTGTTGTAGTTATCTCCTCCATTTCCTCCGGAAATGTGGACAACACAATTATTAAAATTTGTTCCTACGTACCGTTTACGTCCCCCATGGCAATGTTTGCACGCATCGCCATGAGCAGTACCGTAGCGTGGTATGAAATCGTGATTTCTATTGGAATCCTGACCGGATCCGTTTTGGGAATCGGTGTTCTGTGCGCAAAAATCTATCGGGTAGGCGTGCTTCTTTACGGAACCACACCAAAGCTTGGATCCGTTTTGAAAGCCGTATGGCGGGCGTGAAGCAGGGGTGAGATATCATAAAGTTTCCTGCAAAAGGGTGGTGGCACGCCGTAATCTCTCCACCCCAATCAAGCTCTCTGTGCAAGGGAAAGCAATCACGCCGCACCACACCTGACTAAGCCCCCCTTGTGCAAAGGGGGGTGCCGATGCAATCGGCGGGGGGATTGTCTGCACATACTACCGATTTGCTGATCCTGCAAAATGATCGTATGACAATCCCCCACCCGCTATGCGGGAGCCCCCTTTGCACAAGGGGGCCTTTTTATTTAGGATATTGCAGGAGCTTCCTTTGCACATGGGGGTCTTTTATTTAGGATATCGCGGGAGCCCCCTTTACACATGGGGTCTTTTATTTAGGATATCGCGGGAGCCCCCTTTACACATGGGGTCTTTTATTTAGGATATCGCGGGAGCCCCCTTTGCACATGGGGTCTTTTTATTTAAGATGTCGCAGGAGTTCCCTTTGCTAGGTGAAACCTTTTAAAATCAGGTGCTACGCCACAGATTCCTTTGCTGGGTGGTCTTATTAGAATGGCGCTCCAGCAATTATGCTTACAATAAAAAGCCACCGTTATCCGGTGGCTTTTTTCATAATAAAATCAATTGAAATATGTATTATAGTCCGCAGTGTAGAACCATACAAGCGCATCTCCGTCCTGGAGAATATAATCCTTTGCGCCCACAGAAGCCAGTTCGCCATTGACCTGGAACATCCATCCGGAGTTCTCTCCTGCATCCATAGCGGACAAACCACCGATTCCTGTAACATATCCATCAGAATGAACCAGCGAAATATCGTTTTTCTTTGTGATCTCTGTCAGCACTGTAAAGGCGTCTACTTCGCCGTCGAAGGTATATTCTGTTTCCTTCAGAATCTCTGGGTTTTCCCAGATGTCATCTGTGACAGTATCATCACAGATGATTTTTATCGTTGCAGTGTTGGTGTTTTCTGCTGTAGTTTCCTTTTTTTCCTCTACTGTTGTTACAGGATCCTTCTGATCGTCGCCTGTTCCGCCATTTTGGCAGGAAACAAGGGAACACAGCAGGATCACTGCCAGACACAGTGCCAGAAACCTTGAAATTTTTGTGTTTTGCATGTTGTATAAATCCTTTCTTTTTTCATAGTTATATGATCACCCGCGCCTGCCGGCTTTTATCCGCAAGCAGCGCAGCGTTCATAATAAAATAAATACTGTTGGGCAAGCCCAGCCCAGTTTCCAAATACAGTTGGATCCAGCTTACCGCCGAATCGGGTATCAATCACCCGCTGCATCCAGACATCCACCGGAAACGCTTCTGTTTTGCCGAATCCGAACAGCAGCGCACAGGCGGATACCTTCGGTCCTACCCCACGCAGACTGCATAGAAGCTCCTGGGCTTCTTCGTAGGTTTGTGCGTTCTGCACCTGATCCAGAGAAAATGCTCCGCTTGCTATTTTGCAGGCAGCTTCCCATATATAGGATGCGCGAAAGCCTGCGCCAAGGGAAAAGATTGCGTCTTTTCCCGCCCCTGCCAGCGCATCCGGTGTAGGAAATGCCCAACCACCAGTGATCTGTTCTCCATATTCCCGACACAGGGCTTCGATGATTTTGCGGATTCGGGGAATATTGTTGTTTTGAGAAATAATAAAGGAACAAAGCGCTTCCCACGGTTCTTGGCGTAGAATCCGGATTCCTCTGGATGCTTCCAATGCAGTTTGCATATGCTGCCGGTCAGCGCCGGTCAGTGCTCTTTGAATCTGCTGATTTGCCTGCACATAATCTGCATCCAATCCAAGATATTGCTTCCATATTGTTTGAAAATCCTCCGGACTTGCATAAACAAAAAGGTGTATTCCATTGTCCGCAAAAGCAACTTGTTTTCCATAGGCGATGCCGGAAACAGCATTTTTACAGTCAGCAGGCGGAAGAGGAATTTCATCAGAAAGGGGACCAAATCGAAAGCACTGCCCACAGTCGAATGTGCGGGTTGTGGAAAAGTCTCCTTCGAAGGAGATTTCCAGCCAGTGATTTTTTTCAGATAGAATCGTAGGTGCGCGCATGGGGTTCCTTTCTGCCAATCCGTTGACAAAACGGGATATTTATGCTACAGTGAGCTAAAACAGGGGGGAGCATAGTAGTTATGGAACAGATTTATACAATACCGGTAAACGAGGCGTTTGAAGCAGGGCAGCAGGATCCGACCCTGGGATGTCCTTTTTGCCGCCTGCGGGAAAAATTATGTAAAGAGGAAATCGAACGGGTGCTTGGTGCGGCAATGATGGAACCGGACACCCGTAAAGAAACCAACGAACACGGTTTTTGTGCCCGTCATATGGATCAGATGTTGTCTGCCGGCAAGCGGCTGCCATTAGCACTGATTCTGGAAAGTCACCTTACTGAAATCGCGGATGCTATGAAAAAGCCCGGATTGATGCCTGCCGTCTCCGGTGCAGATGCGGCGAAAAAACTGGGGAATATGGCGGATGACTGCTATGTATGCAGCCGGGTGGAGTTTCATTTTACGCATATGTTGGAAACAGCGGCGCTGCTTTGGGAAACCGATGGAACATTCCGCGAAAAGTGCCTGTCCCAGCCGTATTTTTGCCTGCCACATTTTGCCCGTTTTCTGAAAGCCGCGCGGGAGCGGATGAAGGGAAAAGAGTACGGTGCGTTTTACAAACAGATTCACGAAAAAGAGGCGACATTTTTGGAGAAACTCGGCACAGACGTTAGTTGGTTTGTTAAAAAGTTTGACTACCGGTATGCGGACGAGCCGTGGAACGACGCGAAAGATGCAATCGAACGTGCAGCCGCCTTTTTGAACGGAAACGAGGGAACGGTATAAAATACCGAAGAATTTGTTCTGTAGCTATTTTACCATAAACCAGAGAAAAAGCAAGGACATTTTCGCACCAAAAAATACCTGCGATGGCTCCCTTTGGTGGGGGAGCCTACCAATCTATACCCTGAGCCTCCCCAGTGAAGGAGTTTGCTTTGCAGCCTCCCGGGGAGGTAGCGCGGCGCATCCCCTCTAATGAAAGCCTCCCCTGTGCAAGGGGAGGTGGGTTTTGCGCAGCAAAACTCG